>Ga0099825_1000066_pt1 | contig 65525 bp, 20 predicted proteins | sample SiratroredBW_FD_76838 | JGI IMG/M metagenome (GOLD analysis project Ga0099825, IMG submission 76838) | Root nodule microbial communities of legume samples collected from California, USA - Siratro red BW | ecosystem: Host-associated > Plants > Roots > Nodule | place: USA: California | collected...
ATATATATATATATATATATATATATATATATATATATATATATATATATAATTGTAATTTCATTTTGTGGGTTAGACAGTTATGACAGCAAAAAGCTATTTTCAACTAGTGTTTTTCTTTTTCAAGTGTTACACAAAATGTACATTATTCTATTTTCCGTTCATATTCCTAAATATAGGACAATAACTTGAATAAAATAAAACAAAACTATAAATAATATTAATGTTAGATTTGAATAATAAATTAGATGAGAAATCATAAATCAAATCACTAAATATTTTAAAATTAAATCATTCAAATCATAGAAATATAAAGATAAAATCAATTATAAAAGGGAAAATATTTTAAAATTATTGACTGATTTATTTTTTTCGCATATAAATATATTTTTCAAATAATGATATAATATAATAATGTACTTGATTTAGTAATTTACTTTACCATCTATTTAATGTAATTGATTATTTGATATTTATAGATCCCCTGTGATAATAATTAAGGATTATATAATGATAATAACATAGATTATTTGAAAATTATAAGGAGATAGGAGTGGAAGTATAGCTGTTACAATTTTTTCTTTTTGTTTTGTTAATAGCATAATAGTACGAGTAATATATTTTACGAAAAAAATTCAAATAATTAAAATTATTTTAAGAATTCTGAAATTATATTTTAAATTATTTTTAAAATTACGACAATCTCAAATCCTTATCTTTAGTTTAAACTATAAACTATAGTAAAAAAAAATTGAGTTTATAATTTTACAAAATTAAAAAATATTATTTAATAAATTAAATATTTATACTTAAGTATAAATATGAAAAATTATTAGTAACATAATCCAACATATATAATTTTATCTTTTTAACAATAATTTATAGAACTACACGTGAGTTTGACTATTTAGGATTTAGGGTTTGAATTTAATATTTCATCTTTATTTTTGAACTAAAAATTTATCTTTATTTCTGTCATTATAATTATACTCGTAATAATAAAAATCATAATAAATAAAACATAATATTATAAATATTAAATTAAAAAAATATGCATTTTTCTCTTTTATATGAAATATTAAAAAAAATTATAATTATATAAATATTCAATAATCAAGTAAAGATTAAATAATTATATTAAAGAATAAAAATATCAAATATCTTATCTACAAATAAATTACAAAATTAAAAACCAAATAAAATTAATAAAAAGAAATAGGTTACCTAATAATTTGAAATGAAACTGGTATAAAGATGAGGAGGATTATTTCAACATACATTGGACGAAAATATTTATCTTTATTTCCATATCTGGATTAAAAAATCTAATATTATTTATTTCCATTCTATACCAAATCCATTTAAAAAATTTATATTAAAAATTAGGTCTCCCATAGGATTTTATTTGTCATTAGTTAGGTTGCGTGGATATAACAAACATATAATTGAAAAAAAAATGCTGATTTTTTACAAGATTAAGAAAGATAACAAACTTATCCCCAAATATATTTGATAATGGTTCAATTTATTTTTTAAAACCATAAATTAAATAAGAATAATGAAAAATTAAGAAAAGAATGCGTAAAAGTTTAGAATTAAAATTGTAAATTTATAAAATCATTGATACATGATAACTTTATTTTAGTTACACCATTTCAAAGAAAAAAAAAGTTTCCAGATAAAAATTACAAATTGTTATCCGTGCATTCAAGAGTAAATAATTAAAATATCCATATAATATATTCATTAAATATTTGTTGAGAATTTTATTGAGGATCCGGATTTTCTTATATATCTTAAAATATGAAAATACGTGACAACAAATATTCTCCGGAAACCAACAAACAGGTACAACGTTATATAAAAACCAAATCTTCCTCCCGAACTCACTCCTCTTCCTCAGTTCTCTGTTTTATTTCGAGGGACGAAAAGAATTCTAACAGAGAATTTCTTATCTCCAAATTTTGTATGATTCATTTATATTATTATTTTTCTCTTATTTTCAAAATTTTCCGTATCATAGTTGTCATCCCTTATTTTCTTTCGTTTTCGTTGAGTATCAGTTACTTCCTTGGCATAGTGAATGGCTGCAGCAATGTCTTCAGCGATGACTCAGTCTGTGACGGCGACAGCGGCTCCGTCAACAGCATTGGGCGGAGGACCATTCTCGAATGCCTCGCTTTACGTGGGCGATCTCGACGGAAATGTAAACGAGGAGCAACTTTATGATCTTTTCAGTCAAGTCGCTCAGATTGTTTCAATTAGGGTTTGCAGGGATCAGAACAAGCGATCCTCTCTCGGTTACGCTTATGTCAATTTTTCCAGCGCTCAGGACGGTTGGTTTTCTTCTAAACTTTTTTTTTTATATATATAATATTTTATATGATATGTGAATTATCTTTATATTTAGTTTTTATCATGATCGGTATTGAGGGGAAACTGAAGCATCGAAATTTAAATTATTTAATATAATATATATAAAATTTCATACGCTAGAATTGGAGAGTCGATGTCCTTAGTGTTCATGTTGGAGTCGATGTTTTATAGGATAAAAGATTCATCATATCATAAGAACAACTGTTAGAATAGTTGTAACTGTGTAAGAAGATTGTTTTTTGATATTTTGAAGGCAGTTCACTTACCTGCATTGAAATGCTTGTGCTGTTTTTTTTTTTTTTCTTTAATTTGTATTTTTGTTTCCGTGGCTGTCTAACTTTTTAACAATTTTGTCACAGCATCTAATGCCATGGAACTTTTGAACTTCACTCCTATCAATGGAAAACCTATTCGGATTATGTTTTCTCAACGTGATCCTAGCATTCGGAAGAGTGGACATGGCAATGTGTTCATCAAGAACTTGGATACATCAATTGACAACAAAGCATTGCATGATACTTTTGCTGCTTTTGGCAATGTGCTTTCTTGTAAGGTGGCTATTGATAGCAGTACTGGTCAGTCGAAAGGGTATGGTTTTGTTCAGTTTGATAATGAAGATTCTGCCCAGAATGCAATCAAACAGTTGAATGGCATGTTGATCAATGACAAACAAGTTTATGTTGGACTCTTTATCCGGCGTCAGGCTCGGACAAATGGATCATCTAAATTTACTAATGTCTATGTGAAGAATTTTTCAGAAACATTCACTGATGAGGACCTTAATAAATTATTTGGATCCTATGGTACAATAACAAGTGCCACCGTTGCGAAAGATATGAATGGCAAATCTCGGTGTTTCGGTTTTGTGAATTTCGAGAGTCCAGACTCAGCCGCCGCTGCAGTTGAAAGACTAAATGGTACTACCATTGATGACAAGGTTTTATACGTCGGGAGAGCGCAGAAGAAAGCAGAAAGAGAGGCCGAGTTGAAAGCTAAAATTGAACAAGAAAGAATAAGTAGATATGAAAAATTACAAGGTGCTAATTTGTATTTGAAAAATCTGGATGACATCTTCGATACAGAAAGATTGAAAGATCTTTTTTCTGAGTTTGGCACTATAACCTCCTGCAAGGTATGTGAGATATTGTTTTATTTGTGGTGACAAATACCACACAACATTTTTATTCATCTTATTTGTGTCTACCTCATCCAATTAACTTTTTATTTGTTGATTCCTTTAATTATTATCTAAGTGAATTGTCATGTATTGGATACTTATTGATTGTATCATTATTATTTAAAACAAATGTTAATATTGGTTCATTTTATCATTATTATTTGAACGAATGGTAATTCTTGTTGATTTTATCATTACTATTTGAGCGGATGGCATTATTTATTGAATTTATCATTATAATTTGAGCTAATGATTTTATATTGAATTGAATATTTAGGTGATTTTATCATTATAATTTGAGCTAATGATTTTATATTGGATTGAATATTTAGGTGACTGTAGATGCAAACGGAAATAGTAAGGGGTCTGGTTTTGTTGCTTTTTCTACTCCAGAGGAAGCAAGTAAAGCTGTAAGTCATAATTATGTTTTGTTAAAAAAATCTAGTAATTGCTACTTCATTTTTTTTGTTATGGGATGAGAGACCTGTTATCATGTTTTGTCCAGATGAATGAAATGAATGGCAAGTTGATTGGGCGAAAGCCTCTTTATGTTGCTGTGGCACAACGTAAAGAAGAGAGGAGAGCTCATTTACAGGTTATACTTTCCTTCAATCTTATTGTTAATTATTCTTGTATGTTTTAAATTTAAAATACTTTCTTATTAAGTAAATGACACTTGTAGTTAACTGGCTTTTTCTAATTGTGTTTGTTGAAATATTCATCTGTGCTTTATGATGTGTGTGCCTTATGATATATGTGCTTTATTTGCATTCTTAATGATAATGCCTGTTTCAGGTTATTTGAGTATGTCTGTTTTGCCGTAATTTTTATTTTGGACTGGCATGTTGTATCCTCAAAAAATATTCTTCCTTTTGTAATCACCTTAGCTGTTTTCCTTGAATTTGATGGTAACAAATTGATTTTGTTCAGGCTCATTTTGCTCAACTCCGAACATCTGGTGGAATGCCACCTCTGTCTGGTGGCATTCCTGTGTATCATCCAGGGGCACCAAGGCTTGCTCCTCAACAATTATATTTTGGTCAAGGCACCCCTGGGTTCATGCCACCACAGCCTGCTGGATATTCATTCCAACAGCAAATTTTGCCTGGTATGCGGCCTGGGTTTGCCCCCAATTTCATGACTCCTTACCACCTTCAAAGGCAGGGTCAGTTTGGACATAGGACAGGAGTTCGACGAAATGGAAACTTTCAACCGGTGCAACAGAATCAGGTGATTATTCTGTAATTCTAGGTCTGGAACTAAATTTTTTACTCTACAATTATGTTGTCAGTATTGAAAACAATGCAACAATTCAATATGTAAAGCAGATGCTGCATCGTAATTCCAACCAAGGATTTCGATACATGCCTAATGGTCGAAATGGTCCAACTCTGTCCATGCACTTTGATGGTTCTGGAATTAATGGAGCACCTAATGATGGTCAGCGTTCCGGAGCATTGTCTACTACACTTGCATCGGCTCTTGCATCTGCCACTCCAGAAAATCAGCGCATGGTATGTGTAAATTGTATTTTTAGTTTGAATATGTAAAGGACAAGTCACACCCACAAGTTAAATCTAGGATAAATATATGATTGAAATTAGGTTCTTCCAAAGATGAACTAAATTTGAATTAAAGTGTTACCTATAAACACATGAATGAAAATAACAGATTTCATATGCCCACTTTAACTAGTTAATTTAGTGAACATTTTTTAGGATTAAACTGTCTTTTATTAATTTTCTGTTTGCCTTGAAGGGATAAGTTTACAACGACATTGTCATGCTATTTAATTTATAACTACAATTATTTGTATTAATACTTGTTCTAACAGATGTTGGGTGAGCATCTATATCCTCTTGTGGAGCGTCTCACCTTAAATCAATATACAGCGAAGGTGACTGGAATGTTACTGGAGATGGACCAGTCAGAAGTAATCAATCTCATTGAATCTCCTGAGGACCTGAAAACAAAAGTGTCTGAGGCGATGCAGGTATTATATGAAGCTGCACCTGATTCAGGAGATGGTGATCAGATTGGATCACTATCCGTGAATGAATGAACCTAAAAAGTAGATAATTTTACCAATATCATATCATTTTTTTGCGGGATTATTATTTTGTCAGATGATACAGAGGGTCTGGAGGATTTGTTTTCGTAGACTTTTTAGATATTCTTTTTTTACTTTTTCATCATTATATTTTATTTAGGACTTAGTTTGCAGTAGAGTACTTGATTTATTAGCTTTGGAAACAATTTTGGTTTTTTAAGACAATTGAAATTGGATTTTAGTATACACATCCTTCACTCTTTTAATTTAAGTTATTAATTTTCTGTGTTTCAATTGGAAAATCCAACTAAGGTGGATCCTGTGATGATGAACACCTGCAACTCAGGTTTATAGTCTGGCACTATCATCATAGCAGCAATGGTTTATACGGATTTGTCATTACTAGTTAAGAGTGTTTTGTTTGCCTATACCTTTTCCTGCAATAGTAATATAATGTATAGTGTTAGTCTCAATCTTCCTAATGCTAAAAGTCAAACAGCGGCTCTCATTGTAGACAGTTTAGTATAAGTAGGTGGTAAATTTCCTCCTGAATAAAACCAGGCTTTTAGAATATAGTTAGGAAAAATATATTATTAAGTTGGCATTCATATGAATAAAATTATATAAACGTGCTTTTAAATGACAAAATATAAATAATTTTTTTTTGGATTAAATTGAATATTCAAAATAAATTGTTTAATGAGGATTTATTTGTTAGAAGAAGATTATGTTTATGAAAATTGTGGGTATTTACTTTAAGAACAATTTTAATGTTATTTGCAATAGTTGTTTATGTATAAGTTTTTTTAATATAGGTCATATACGTATATAAAGTGTAGAGTTGTTTATATATGTATTTTTTTAATATTTAAACAATCGGTGTGCCTGTTACACAATTTGGTTGAAAATGCTTTTCCGGAGAACTAATTCTATGTCAAATTATATTGGACTCTACTTTAGTTTCAAAATAGTGATTAAAATATTAAATAATATGTAACGTGAATATGATAAGTTTTATTCCGTGTTTACAAAATTAAAAAGCCTAAGTTGGTCCTTTTTTTTCAAAAATAAAGTATATTATACTTAAAATTTGTTTGTTTGCATCCATTACAAGCATCAAGAATAATTCATATTAAATCAAACCCTTTTTATTCTTTAAAATTACGTTTCAATATTTTTTCTTTCTCTGTCATACATATCTTTTTCTTTTTTATCGAAGTATTCAATGAGTTTTTTCTCTATCTTCGTTCATTCAAACATCATAATTTTTCAACCATATCTTGAAATTGTTAGAGAATAAGGGGGTTGTTTACTTTGACGGTAGAATTTTTTGAGCACAAAAAGTTAGACTTAGGGAAACTATCTTGAATGAATTTTAGTGTAATAGAATTGATTTTAGCTATGAAAGTTTTAGTGTAATAATACTTCGTTAGATGTTGAGTCAGAAGTTCTTCCTTTACATATTAAGATTAAATATAAATATAAAGCTTATAAATTGAATTAATATAATTTTAATAAGTGGTATGTTATTAAAATTTAATATAAGTAATTAAATACAAAGTTAATTGTTTAAAATACATTCCACTTTGTAGACCAAAATACTTAAATATGCAATACTTATATATTAATTTATGCTACCTTTCGTTAAAATAATTATTAGCAAAATATTCATTACGCTACAATATTCTAATGGCACGTATATTCTTTACACTACCATATATTACATTCTACATTTTTTTTAATTTTTATTAAAGTAATTTTATAACCAACATTTAGATTTTAATCTTCTGTGTTTATTGACTTAAATGTCACAGTATTTAAAAATATATAATTTTCGTTTTCATAAATCTAAAGTACAAAATATTTTCTCACTTTTTTTTTACATTTTATTAAAAATTATTAAATATTTTTATGCATTTATTCTTTTTAAAATGTTATACTAAATCGTTTTGTTTTTATAACATTTTCAGTCAAACATTTTTCTGTATTGATTTTGACATCATTTCAGGCCTTCTATTATACTTCACCAAAATTTTATTAAACATTTTATTATTGTCTGTTCTTAAAAGATTTACTTTTTCAGTTCGAAAATAATAGCCTTTTAATGTTACAGTGCACTGGCTGAGAAATATTTTTGTGATACAAATTTAATAGAAAATACTCTTAACTTTTTGGTTACGTATTGTTAAAAATTCAGCCAAAAAGAAGCTAGAAATAAGTCATTGTCTTTCTAAAAGAAAAGGAAAAGATTAAAAAGACTATTATTTTAAAATGGAAGAAATATTTTCTATATAACACATTTGTAAGAGACGCAACATTAATGCATTTACGGGAAAAAAAAAAAAAACTTTAGAACACTGAGTGAGTTAGTTAAGACTTATGAGTAATTTGGTAAACTAAAATTTTAATAATTTGAAGTAAAAAAATTAAAATACTTTAAATAACACTATTCAATGGGTTAAGTTAAATAGAATAAAATAAAATATATTTTTAAAGTGCACCACTCACATTTGTAAAAATTTGTAAAAAAGGCAAGAACATGATCTATTTAATCAAACATTAAATTCAATAGAGTAATACTTAATTAAGAAAAAAATATTAAAAAATATATATAAGGTTTCTCCCAGTAGAATGAGAAGCGGCACGGAATTGAAAAATAAAAAACCTAGTGTGGGTGGAAAGCATCTCGTAAACCCTTTCTTTTGAACATGGCCATGCATTCCCACATTGAGAGAATTCTGTGGACCGAAGACCAAATTTCTCGCCGTGTCTCCGAGCTCGCCGCCGAAGTCTCCGCCGACTTTGCAGGTGGTTCACTGACGCCCATAGTCGTCGGAGTGGCCACTGGTGCCTTCCTCTTCTTGGCAGATATTGTTCGCAAAATCGAGTTCTCTGTACCCGTTGATTTCATCCGAGCTGAATCCTACGGCTCCGGAACCGAGTCCAATGGTGCACCCACCATTTCCCTCGATTTGAAGGTCGACATCAACGGTCGTCACGTCATCTTGGTATTCCCCTCTTTTCCTCCGGTCAACACCCAATGCCACTATTTTGCACTTGCGAAACTGTTGTTGATAGTGTATTTTCTTTTTCTTCGAACTCCGAATTATAGCGCTATGTTATATTTTTATATTAGACATGGTTGCACGAGCTTTAATGGAGGAAAATGAAAAAAAAAAAAAACAGTAAATTTGACCTTTCCTTGATCTAGTAAAATTAGTTTATGTATTAGTTAAAAGTAAAAAAAATAAAATAAGCTATACAACAATTTTCTTACAAATTAGTTATAATTGTAACTGTTTTTTTTTTATTTGATTAAGAGATTGTCGAGAAACTACTTCAAATTGTTATCCATGTTTTAATCATTAAGATTGGATTGATAATAGGTTGAAGACATTGTTGATACTGGTCATACCTTGTCTAGAGTCATCAAGCACTTGAAATCAAAGGGAGCATCCTCTGTTTCTGTGTGCACTTTCCTGGACAAACCTGCAAGGAGAAAAGTCAAAGTTCAGCTGGTGGGTGAAGGAAAATTCTACCGTGGATTTGAGGTATGATGCTTGTTTTGGGTTATTACTAGTATGGATTTTGTATGCACACCAATACATGCCAATGAGCTTCTTACATCTTATAGCTGTTGAACTTAAACCCAATGTTCTTAACTTCTATGAGACTTACTTTGATAAACTTATCAAGTAGAAAAGTAAAAGGTATGAGACTTACTTTGATAAACTTATCAAGTAGAAAAGTAAAAGGTATGAATGTAAAGTTAATCAAATTTTTCTCATACCTTAAAATTAGTTATGCAACTCAACTTTGCTTAAAAATGTGGTGAATAACTTTATTTTAACTTATGAAAGAAATTTTATATATCTTAGATTCTTATTTTAAGTTTTATTTTTAAGAAATTTATCCAAAAGTTTACTCTCTTTTTTCTTCTGTATTTACTTGGTAGAAAAGTACTCACCCTGTTCTCGTATCAATGGCTAGTTAACCTTTGGGGTGGAAATGTATTATAGATATGTAGCAGTTATGATCATTTTTGCTTTCAATTTATTTGCTGTAGCTGATTCTTTATTCACTAGACAACTTTTAGCAAGAGTCTGGATATTGTGGTGTAAGCAGCAATAGTGTCTATGTTTATGGTACTGGCATAGCAGAATGAGTTGGGAGTGATATTGACTGATTCCGTCTACATTTGTTTTGTATGCAGTGCCCAGACTATTTTGTTGTAGGTTATGGAATGGATTTTGCAGAACAGTATAGAAATTTGCCGTACGTTGGTGTTTTGAAGCCTGAACTTTACAAGTGACCTCTTATCTCTTACTTGTCCCACATGGAACCTTAAGAGTATTGAACATGAAAGAACCGAAAGTAGAAGAAACGAATCTGCTGTCTGGTTTCCATGTTTACCACAAAATAAACTGTTTCGAAGTTTTACAGAATCGTTCACACCATTATCGAATTAGAGAAACATGACAGTGCAATTGAAAACTAGCATTGTCTTTTATTCTTTTTATTGGTGAAGTTTATTCTTTGGTACTTTTTCTATTTAAAATGCGTGACGTGACTGTTAGATGAAGATACAGGTAAAAGATTTGGAGTAATCCAAATTTCAAGTTAGTATACAAGTGTAGAATAGTAGTGACCCACGGGAATAGTTAATGGAAGGAAATGATTATCTATACGAGATAAAATCGAGTACTTTATTATGACTATTGTTGCGCTACTGTTAGAACCAATAATTCTCGGTTATACGTTGTTCTGTCCTTTACATGTTTTGATAGTTTTTCTTATCTCTCTTTAACTTTGTACTGGGGTTGTAAAAGGCTTTGTATTGGATGGATTGCATTATGGTCAATATAACTATTTCTGTTGTAAATAAATTCAAAAATGATAATTAACTTTTAATTAATTTAAGGTGTATTGATGTGATGAAAGTAAGTTTTATGTAGATTTGAGTGGATAGTATTAAATATATTTTACTTCAAGGGGGTGAAAATAGTAGTCGGTAGTATTAAGTATAAAAAAACCGGCTTGGACTAGTTCATGTTGGGCTGTAAAAGTAGATAGATTCTTCCTGCACCTGCATAATTTTACATATTTTTATTTTAGTCTTCAAGAAAAGATAAAAATATCTTTTATTGATAGTAACTGTGATTTAATTTTTTTTTGCGAATTGTATAAATCGCAATGCAATTAAAAAATATTATCATTGCTCAATTATTTTTTCTGTACCTTTTATATTGTGAGTTGTATATGTCGTAAGTATAAATGTTTTTAGATATACATTTTTTTAAATGTATTGTGGTTTAGACAACCCACAATGTATTTAAAAAAAATTATATTACAGATTATATAATTTGCAATTTATTTGTAATTTTTATTTATTTATAATATTTTTTTGTATTACAGTTTGTACGCAATGTATTTAAAAAAAAATTAATAAAAAAAATTAATATGTGTTAACACCATGAAATGAAGAGGAGTCTATTTTGTTGCTTATTCTCATTTCAAATTTCAACTCCATTTTAAATAAAAAGTCTAATATGCTTTTCTATACCCATTAAATAAATAGTCTTTTCTATTGCTCTATATCTATTTCAATCAAACAAAGAGTCTCTTAGATTGTTATGCTGAAACATTCACTCCTCTTTCTTGATTTGTTTTATTTCAAATTCAATTAAAATAAAATAAAATTAATTAAATTAAGCAAATGAAGAGTCTATTGGACTTCAAATTCAATTAAAATTAAATTAAATTAATTTAATTAAGATACTTTTAACTATCACTTCTTCATTGGAGGTTTGACTGAGATTTTAGAATTTGATAGGAAGAAGAAGAGATAGTTAAAAGTGTCTTAATCCAATTAATTTTATTTTATTTTAATTGAATTTGAAATGAAATACAATCACGAAAGTGAAGACTCTTCTTTTGCCATAATTTAATTAGTTTGGTTTTATTTTAATTGAATTTGAAAGAAAACCAATCAAGAAAGAGGAGTGAATGTTTCAACATAACAATCTAAAAGACTCTTTGTTTGAAATGGTATAAAACAACATAAGAGACTCTTTATTTAATAGGTATAGAGGAGCATAATAGACTATTTATTTAAAATGAGATTAGAACTTGAATGAAAATAAAGCATGCAGCCAGCCAAATAGACTCTTCATTTAATTATATAATTGTGTGATGTTAACACATATTAAAATTTTTAAATATAGATTGTACAAATGCCAATACAAAAAAATTATAAATATATCGGGTTGTACAATCCACAATACAAATTTGTTTTTAAATGCATTTTAGATTATAAAAAACCCCAATATATTTTTAAAAAATTTATACTTAGACTTTGTACAACCCAATGTAATATTTATTTAAAATAAATTATACTTGTTCGATTGTACAAATTATGGAGGTACAGTCAGTACGGAGATGCAGGAAGAATCGGTCTCCATATTAATTATCTGTTTTTGTAGTGTTTATTTTCCCATAATAATGATGGGGTTGTTACTGTTCATACAGCATGAAATTTAGTTTCTGATATCTATTAAATATATAATGAAACTAGTTTCTGTAAATGAAAATTTCTATAAGAATAATTGGGGGTGTCAATTTGGTTGATACTTGTTTTTCAGATTCAGCCTAGGCATAACACATTTGGAATATATTTTATGGTTGGGCATAGCGAATTTTGATATGTTTTGTAAGACGTGGGTTTAAACTATTTACATTATATGGTTAAATTTTGGGATATTAAGGCAGTAGTAATAAAGTTTAACTTCTATAAACTGGGAAATTTTTATAATTTCAGGTGATTAGAAAGCCTCTTATGTATGATATTCAAAATAGTTACTGTACAAATAAATAAGATTACTGCGTATAGTAATTTCTAATTTGGTGACAATAAAAATAACATTTAATGTTTTACTGTAATTTAATTAAATTCATAGCAATAAAAAAACAAAAATAATAGATAAGCAGTGTAATAACAGATAAAGGAATAGATAAAGAAATAAGGCATATATATCCATAACTTTATTTGGCTGCTTATCTAGTCATTTTCTAACTTATATTTATCTACACTTTTTTTTTTATCTGCGTTTATTATATAAAATCTAATAGTTCTATATAATGCAGCAATAAATAAAACGGATAAAATTTTCAAATTAAACATTGAATGTCATATTTAGTAATCAAGAGATTAATATAAACAACTAATAATCACCAAATATGTGGTTTCAGAAACCACATAATGAAAATAGAGAATGAAATATTGTTTTTGCACTGCTTTTATCTATATAATTAGATTGAGATCGTTAGAACTTCAACTTGCAACATTTCTCCATCTTGATCTGCTTTTCTTTTGTAAGATGTCTGGAAAGAGTGAATTATCTGGTAGATCGAAAATAGGGTGAATTGTGTCTATTATATATAGTTAACCCCATTAAACAAGACAAGATACTGTTCTTGTCGTATTAGATTGTTTGGTAGATTAGATCCAATCACATTATTGCATTGCCTCCCTTTCAGATTTTAGCTTTAATCTCCTTTGGTCAACCACTATTTCTGATTAACATGCATCTGCCAAGATCCATCATAATATGTTCCATTTCTGATTAATTGTCTGATGAATTCTGCTACAGCTAATTACCCTTAAGTTTTGTGTTGCACATGCTTATATTTCCCCGCTTAATAATTGAAAGACCAAACAAAACAATTATTAAGCATTTGGTTTTAATATTATAATACTCCTTCACAGCATTAAGTCAATGTCTCTTCTGAAAAACACAAATTTCATTTCACCTTCTCAGTTTTAACTCTAGCATATTACAATAAAAGAGAAGCTTACAAGATTGACCAAATACGCAAATTTACGAAAATCATTTATTATACAAATCAATTTGGCATTATACATACACCATTTTGCTATAATCAAAAGCATAAAAGCAAAGTCTGCATAAAAGCATGAAAAGGGAAGATTTTGTAACGACCTGAAATTAATTATATGAAGATAACTTCATTCTGAAGAATTGCAACAACCTGCCCCCCACCTAAACCTTAGGACAAAAAGTGGTTGGTGCTGCCTCTAGCTCCAAACAACTTTAATACAACTAGATGCTCTTAAAGGAAATGTTTTATTTCTTTGATTTTCAGTATTTTACTGATTTTACTCCATCATTACTGTATTATAGGCATCTGTTTTCTCTATTGATTAATCATTCCCTTCAGACTCTGTCACAAACCTTCTCTCTTTCTAGCTTTTCCACCCCACTATCACTACCACATATACCATTATGGAACCAATATCTATTTTATCTTTAAAGTTTTCTATTCAAGTCAAACTGATTTTCATTCCCTTAAATTCAGCATCCATCACGAATTTGATGTTCTATTTACACCTCAATCTGCTACACGGCATTGACAACCTTAAACAATTAGAGAGAGGAATGAGAGTGGGTGGCTATTAGAAATTTAGTGTTACTAGTTGGTTCACATGGGACACAGTTCATATGTATGCATTATGTGGTAATATATTGACCAATGGGGCTTGTAATTACAATGCATTCTCAGTTCCAGGTTAGCTTAAGAACCATAAATAAATAGACCCCATGTACTAAAATAGTGACAAAAATTTACCACGTCTCCCTTCAAAGCAATGCACATCATATGTATCTCATTATATGGTCAATTTTTTCCATCACTAATTTTTACTCGAGCATAACGTTTATAAACACATAGTTACCATAGAGAAATATAAGTGCCTTCCTCCGCTAGGGACTAGGGCTATTTTCAGTTGGCAAATGCTTAGTTGTTGAGTTATATTATATTATCAAACAGGGCCAAAGCAATTTTATAAGGGAGCAATTGTGTGCACGTTTCATTCATTTATGTTAATACTATTGATTATTGATGTAAAAAAAGGAGGTAGAAGCCGACATTGATCAATTGCCAAAACCAATGCATCTCACAAAGATTAATTTTTATCGATGATTGGCAAATGCATGCTTAGTTGCCAACTACGCTTCTCATGCAAAAATTACGCGGCAACTTGAACTCATGCCGGTTTGACAACATCACATGTTAATCTCATAATTGATAAACCACATGGCTGAGAAAAATTTTGAAGAAAGAGAAAGAATGTAGTAAAATTGTCCTCTTCTCATTCTCATTCTGTGTGTCCTTCTCCCCACTCGTGGCAAATGTTAGACCAAATTAATGTGTACTAGTGAATAATTATGGATATACCATTTTTGGCAATATTCGAGATAAAATAACTGAATCATAACTTCATATTGGACTAAGTTTTACTTGTATCGCAACACATGGACCAATAGCAAAATAAGGTAAATTTGGATTATATTCTTTATCATAGAGTTATGTTCAAAATGTGGTGAAAAAAATAAAAGCCGAATTAATATCTTCACCTATATATCAACAAAAGAGGATTTGATCCAGAGCTTGCAATGAGTGTCATAAAAAATCATGCCTAAAAAAATTCAAAATGAATAAAAGAGAAAGAGAAAAAAAAGAGCATTTTGGAGTTACTTTGGTCAAGATAGGCAACTCAGAGAAGGGCAACTTGGGAGGAATGGTGATTTAAATGTTAATTAGTTGTTGGAGATTTGAATGGAGCCCGATTCTGGCCATGTGGAGGAAAACATATAAGAAAGAGCTTATAAAAACTCACAAGGCCAGCTAGGGACTCTTACTTTAAAGAATTAAAATGAAACCAATTGAATATTTTGAATTCTCTCATGAGAGCTCCCCTTCAACCCCTCACTCTCGTTATAAATACTTCATGCATGCACCTTTTCTCAGCACTCAGTAACACCAAGCCTCTTCTCTCTCCTCTCTCCACTCATAAGAACAACACTATCATTGAAGACAGCATTGGGCAGAGTTGGAAAGCTTTTTCCGGCTACACATGATTGCTAGGAGCAACGACCCCAGAAGGGGTCGTCTTTGGCCACAAATGGCCATGGCATTGGCCATTGCTTTGATTTCTACTACTGTGGTTTCTGTTAATGCTGATGGTTACCCTTACTATTCTCCACCACCACCGTCACCACCTCCTCCAACTTATGAATACAAGTCACCACCTCCACCTTCACCATCACCTCCACCTCCTTATGAGTACAAGTCACCACCTCCTCCATCACCGTCCCCTCCCCCTCCTTACGTCTACAACTCTCCCCCACCTCCACCATCATATGAGCACAAAGCTCCACCTTATGCTTACAAATCACCACCTCCTCCTTCACCTTCACCACCACTTCCTTATCACTATAAGTCTCCACCTCCTCCTTTCCCATCACCCCTACCTCCTTACTATTACAACTCTTCTCCACCACCCTCTCCCTCACCTCCTCCTCCATATTTCTACAAGTCTCCTCCTCCACCCTCTCCCTCACCTCCTCCTCCATATTATTACAAGTCTCCTCCTCCACCCTCTCCCTCACCACCTCTTCCATACTACTACAAATCTCCTCCATACTATTACAAGTCTCCTCCTCCACCCTCTCCCTCCCCTCCTCCTCCATACTACTACAAATCTCCTCCTCCACCCTCTCCTTCACCACCTCCTCCATACTACTATAAATCTCCTCCCCCACCCTCTCCCTCACCACCTCCTCCATACTACTACAAATCTCCTCCACCACCATATGAGCACAAAGATCCACCATACTATTACAAGTCACCACCTCCTCCTTCCTCCTCACCCCCACCTTTTTACTATTATAAGTCTCCACCGCCACCTTCACCATCTCCTCCTCCACCCTACTATTATAAGTCTCCACCACCACCTTCACCATCTCCTCCACCACCTTACTATTACAAGTCTCCACCTCCACCTGAAAAATCTCCATCTCCAACTCCATATTATTACAAATCTCCTCCACCACCTTCCCCTTCTCCTTACTACTACAATTCACCTCCTCCACCACCCTACTATTACAAATCTCCTCCTCCTCCATCACTAATACCCCATCCACCTTACTACTACAAGTCTCCTCCTCCTCCTTCACCCGCTCCTTACTACTACACCTCTCCACCACCTTCATACTATTACAACTCTCCTCCTCCACCAGTTGTACATCCCACACCCCCCTACTCACATCATTACCACCACGCATTGATTGTGAAGGTTGTAGGTAAAGTTTACAGCTACAAGTGCTATGACGGGAAGAAGGCTCATAACAAGAAACACCTCAAAGGTACCTCATATTCATTTTCATTATCTTTTTATTTAGATATATAATTTTACAATTTGATAAAAATTATGACTAATTAAGAAAACTTTTATATATCTAACATCTTACCAGCACGTTTTTGTTGTCATTTTAAAGTTAAATGAATATTGATTATTACATTTATAATATCTTAAAATTATATCCATTTCTATATCAATTATTATCTTTTTAATCATTTTATCTCAATTACAATCTTAAATATTTTATAAATAAAAAATAAACAATAATATAATTTGATTAGAAGCGGCTAAAACATATATATATATAGATAAAGTATCTTATCCTAATGTTGACCATTATAGTGTGCTTTCTTAGAAGAATAGTTTAATACTGGTATATTTATGTATCGTAATTAATCGTTTTGGAGGGCATGCAGGTGCTGTTGTGGAGGTCAAATGCACAGCAGGGTGGAAAATCATCAAGGCCTATGGTGAAACTAAGAGCAATGGAAAGTATAGTATCACAGTTAAGGATTTCGACTATGCCAAGTATGGAACCACAGTGTGCAAGGCCAAGCTTTATGCTCCCCCCAAGGACTCGCACTTCACCATACCTACTAAGTTGAACGAGGGAACCACTTTGAAGGTGAAATCTAAGGACAAGTACGAAGTGGTGCTTAAGGCTAAGCCATTTGCTTATGCTTCAAATAAGCATTTTAAAGAATGTGAAAAGCCTTCACCAGCTCCTTCCTACTATAAGTCACCTCCCCCTCCTACGCCTGTTTACAAATACAAGTCTCCACCTCCACCTCCACCATCACCAAAACCTACACCTCCATACTACTACCAATCTCCACCTCCACCATCTCCCTCTCCTCCTCCACCATACTACTATAAATCACCACCCCCACCTTCACCATCCCCTCTTTCTCCATACCATTACAAATCTCCTCCACCTCCTTCTCCATCTCCACCACCTCCCTATTACTACAAATCTCCTCCACCACCATCTCCATCACCTCCACCTCCTTATTATTATAAATCTCCTCCACCACCATCTCCATCACCACCACCTCCTTACTATTACAAATCACCTCCACCACCATCTCCATCACCACCACCTCCATACTATTACAAATCCCCTCCACCTCCCTCTCCATCTCCACCACCTCCCTACTACTATAAATCACCCCCACCACCATCTCCATCACCTCCACCTCCTTACTATTACAAATCTCCTCCACCACCATCCCCATCACCTCCACCTCCTTACTATTATAAATCCCCTCCACCACCATCTTCATCACCTCCACCTCCCTATTACTATAAATCACCTCCACCACCCTCTCCATCACCGCCACCTCCTTACTACTACAAATCCCCTCCACCACCATCCCCATCACCACCACCTCCATACTACTACAAATCCCCTGCACCTCCCTCTCCATCTCCACCACCTCCTTATTACTACAGATCACCCCCACCACCATCTCCATCACCGCCACCTCCCTATTACTACAAATCACCTCCACCACCATCTCCATCACCGCCACCTCCATATTATTACAAATCTCCTCCACCTCCCTCTCCATCTCCACCCCCTCCCTATTACTATAAATCACCTCCACCACCATCTTCATCCCCGCCACCTCCTTACTATTACAAATCTCCTCCACCACCATCCCCGTCACCTCCACCTCCTTACTATTACAAATCTCCTCCACCACCAACCTCGCACCCTCCTCCTCCTTACCATTACGCGAGTCCCCCACCACCCTCTCCATCTCCTCCCCCACCATACCATTACACATCACCACCTCCTCCCTCCCCAGCTCCCGCTCCTAAATACATTTACAAATCACCTCCTCCACCGGTAAAATCGCCGCCACCTCCAGTTTACATTTACGCTTCCCCACCTCCACCTGTCTACAAATAAGCTCCGAATGGGGAAGCACCACTCATCATAAATCATGTAAGTTTACGATCGTTACTTCCTTACATTCAGAAAAAAAAAATCCAATGCCTTTACATGTTTAAATTTTAGTAATGAAATTTGCTGTTTAATTTCTTACAGATTCTTGCTTTCATTGAGGAATAAAGACAATCTTCATTTAGAGCCAAGTGATCTCTCTTCCTATTTAAGTTTTTTGAATAAAAGTCTGAAGGTGTCTTCTCTGCTCTTCAACACTCCTCATTCAGACCCGATTCATTCTATCTGTTTGATGGTCGTTCGTCTTGCACCTCCCAATCTTATTGTGTTCGAAAATGACTGACAGATCAGAACAAGAGATCATGTAAATGACAAGTGAAAGTGGAAAGTGTAGCACACTTTTAATTTATTTGTTCATAGATTAATTGCCCTTGTCTGATTGGTTTTCATTTATGCGGCATTTTCGCATTGTACCATGTCGTGTTTGCGATAAGAGTATTATTATATTAGAAATAAAGCATCACATTCACTTTTTGTTCAAAGTTAATCCTCTTTCAAATTGCTAGTATTTATGGCTACCAAGTTTCAATAGCTCCAATATTTGTGAGAGTCTTCTAAACACTTTTAATATAGGAAAAAATAAATCGGTAATAAAGTTTTTAGTCCTTTTCAAATTAACTTGTAAACAAATTAAAAATGAAAACCATTGATTTTATTAGGGTTTACTCTCGGAGTGTCCAACTAAATCTTAAATTTTATTTATTCAAATAAATAAAATACTCAACAATAACTAATCACAACCGTAGAAGTGAACTGCGCATAAACTTTAACTATAGCACTTTTGCAGTTTTCCCACACATCCTTTGTCTTGATTTGAAGATCACAGACTTAGAGTGCTGTTGTTCTAACCAGATCTCATATAAGCACAATCGGATGAAATAATTTTATCATTTTGGTGAAACTAATCTTTCGGCTTTTTAATTATTCTAGTGTAATTTTGTTTTGAAATTTTCAAAAGAAATTAAAAATTTTACAGCCATGTTTGAGTTGTGTCTTATTTACACGACTTTTAAAGTTGTGTACAATTTTAGTTTAAACTTGAAATTAAGAATAGAAGTTATGTTATGGTCTCATGACTTCGATATTAAATTGTAAATGAAAGAAGTGATTCTCACTTAACACCACTCTAATTAACATATAACTATTTTGTATTTTGGAAAAGTCATAAATATGAAAGACGTCGTTTGTGGTTGTTCTATACAATAGAAATTGTGTACATAAAGTATAAAGTATGACTTCTATGTAATATAAAAATAACCCAAATCGTCAACGAGTGACAACTTCAATTGTTTTTATATTGTGCTTTATATAATGAAGTCGTGAAATCTAACGACTTCAGATATATTGTTGATATATATCTTTATAACTAAAATGTAGACTTGATTTATTTTTACTAAGAATAAAGTGAAAACAGGGGGTAATATATTGATTGTATCTTTGGAACCTTATTTCTTGAGAAGGGTTGCAGATTGAACCGAAAGTAGTTGTCCATAAGTAAAATAAAGCATTATAGTCATTCACATTTTTTTACTATCTAGAGTTTGACAATTCCATATTTTGGGGACGTGTCTCCTTAACACATGTGCCTTAACACTCCATCATTTTGCACCTTAGGAGTAATAGATTTCTACCAAAACTTCCAATAATAGATTTCTATCAAAACTTGCAATTGGTGGAACATTTTCTCTCTTATATATTATCATTGCTTATTCCTCATATGCATAATGGTGCCTATTCACAACATTTAATGGTGGTGTTTTTCTATGTTTTTTTAACGCAAAGCATGTGATATGGAACCATGTTAATGCTTTATTGAAGTGGTGAAGTAGTGATTTACATAATTACGTATGATAAGCTTATGGGGAAAGGCCATCTAATTTAACATGACTTCAGTATAACATAAAAACGATTAAACTTGTCAATTTAGGCTTTAGGCATGACTTCAGTTGTTTTTATGTTGAATTAAAGTCATACTCTATCTAACAACTTCTATATAGAAAATTCACAAAAAAAAAATACTTTTTATATTCACAATTTATCAAAAAAAACGTAATGATTATATGTTAACTAAAGGTGTGTATACTCAGAACGACTTTTTCATTTACAATTTTACATCGAAATTATAAAAACATAAACCACTTGTGTTCTTGATTTCATGTCCGAAATCATATTTAACTAACACAACTTTCTTTACATACTTTCCTTATATGAAGTCGTGCACATGGGATATAACTTACTCGTTGTTGTAAAATTTTTAATTTTGCCCTAATTTTGGTAATTTCAAAAAGAAATTACACTGAAATGGTTAAAAGGCCACACTTTCATGGTAGATATGTATGTGATGTCCAAATTTTTCTTCTAATCCTAGGGTAAACAAGCCTACCATCATTCTAATTACACACAACTAATTTGGTAAACGTAGTTTTGAGTACAGCCTCACACTACTTCGTAAGCAACACAATCCAATGAGCTTTATCAACGTCAAAGAAAAAAAAAGACAGACAACAATTACTTGAGGCACTTAGCATTGGATCACAAATCTTGTCACATCCAGAAAGAAACATTTTATCGAATACTTTTATTGTCATATCAAGGTTTTTTCGACCCTAAATAAATATTTAATATTGGTTGAAAAATATAACTTTAAGCCTGTGGTATCAATCCCTCTTATATAAGCTAGTGAGAGTACTATTTAAATTCATCCCTCATTATTATGACTTTTTAAGTTAATTTTGTTTAGTTTAACACTACAAACTAATTAATTAATATTTAATAATTTTAATCGTTTGATTACTTATTTATCATTTTAGAATATAAATACTTATCAACAATATTCAAGATAATATCAACATAAACGCAACCTTAATGAATCGTCTCGACCATGTATAATATAAAAAAAGTCATTTTCAATTAAAAAACAAGTTTTTAAGATATTTGTTAATGCAAAATTGATATAACTTAAGGATATGGACTAATACTAATTTAGCAAACTTTCTTTTAACATAGAAAACAATTAGATTGGATTAAAGTTAAATTTTTGCGTTTCTTTAAATTCAATTTAACTTAATTTACTCTTATACGTGTTTGATTTAATAATTGGGTTGTATATTATATTTCTTTTTAAATTGTTAGTTTAAAATATTTAAAAATAAATAAAATATATTATTTAATATTTAAAATGTATATTAAAGTAAATTAAATAATATTTATATTATTATTATCATTTAATAATTTTAATTGAATTAAGAAAAACTCAAATTAAATTAAATAAGTTTAAGCTGAATTTAATCCAACTAAAAAGTTTCAACTAAATTTATTTAGATTAAAGTTATTTGATCTAATAAACAACCGTAATAACATTAAGTAACTCGACAGAGTCTTGCTAGAGAGAAAAAAAATTGAAAAATATAGTGAAACAAAAGTAACAATATCAATATTGTTTAGCTAACATACTATAATAATCATCCCACTTTTGTATTAATATCAATTTTACTAAACCCGGACTTATTAATGCACCCAACAATATACTTATTTAAGGCTTGTAATAATAGTTGAAAAATTATAATTAAAAATATATTAAATAATATAAAAAATATATATAATATCGTAATTTTTACATATTTTAACAATATATATATATATATATAATTTATGTCGTATTTATTGATTTCAATAAAAGTTTATATATGTAATGTTTTCTTTGGACTAACCCTCAATCTCTCGTCCTAACTTACTTTCAAAAAAGTATCTTAACTGAGAATTAATTTCATTAAATAAAAAAAATTTCAAGTTAAGATTTCGATCATGTATATGGATATTTAATTACATGTTTATACATAGAATAAAATAACTATAATTGACGGAAAAATCATTTGAACGATCCATAAATAAAAAAGTAAAAAAAAGAAATGACTGAACCTAATATTAATTAAATTAATTTAATCTTGTAAAGGAGCTAGGGATCCTTGATCTCTAGCAGAATCGTATTGGTATTATTACGAAGCTATGTATATGACTTGAAGTTCCATTTCAGACTCTGTTGCTTATTCTTCCACTTCGAGGTTTAAGCGCCACTCTCTCTCTCTCTCTCTCCTTGTCGCCGCCGCAGCTGCAACCTCAACTTTTGTGGTAACCAAAAGCAGAATGAATGGCCGCTCGAGGCTTTCCCTCTTCTACGCGTTCTTCAGAACCCGACACCCTTTTCGCCAATCACCAATTGCCCCCTTCACTTCATCGACCCGCCTTGCGTCCACCTCAAAGTTTCAATCTTTTTCCTCCGTCCAGAGCACCCACTTCGCGATTCGGCATAATCCAAGGAGTTTCAGTAGTGGGTCGGGCGAGTTGGACCACACCAAGGAGGTGGACACCATCAACCTTAAGTTTGCAGAGGCGAGGGAAGAGATAGAGATGGCGTTGGAGTCCAAAGACACTGTTTATTTCAACGAGGAAGCTGAGTGTGCGCGCGACGCCGTCAATGAGGTTTTGGGCATGTTCGAGGGGTTGTTGGCCAAGTTGCCGGAGAAAGAAAGAGGGGCTTTGCAGAGGTCTATGGGTCTCAAGATTGAACAATTGAAGGCTGAACTTGCACAATTGGATGAGTAAGAGGTTTTGGTCTTTGATGGTTGTCACTTGTGCCCAGCATTTTTTTAACAATGTGTGGCTGGTTGAATACCTTTAAGGTGTTTCATTGGCTGTAGTTTGGAATAATAAATGCATTTGAAGCCAAGCCAACTCTTCGTGACTTATTTGTGAGGACTGACTATTGTTGTTCTTTTCATTTAAGGGGATGTTACGTTTTGTTGTACCAACTATTGGATTTTGTGATAGTATGAGGAAACTATGTTGAGGTGCTTATAAGATATTAGGAAACTGAAAGTAACAATCAATAATCTTGTCTTTGTTTACTGTTGTTTGCACTTCTCTCATCCTCTGCTAGATACTCGTTGTTCTGCTTATTTTAGCTGTGGGATGAAAATTTGGATAATCTGCTTCCAAGTTAGAACATGTCAGCATTTTATACTTTATACCATCTATCTTAATGTAGTTTTTTAATATTTTTAGAAAGTGGCACATTACATACTACTAATAAATGGCAAAACATTTCTCAAGCCTTGAGTCTTCACTTCACACTTCCACTTGTAGTTGTTTAGTTAGTTGCTACATAACTGATTCAAAGTGATGATTACCATACAGACAGTTGGAGTGAATGAATTGTATTTATATTCAGAAGTTGTTAGTCTGGTGCTATTCTTATATGCATAGCTTAACTGAGACATCTCTGCATCCTTTATAAGGTTTAGTTAGTCCCTTAATATTATCATAAAGAAAGAGGAGTGTGACTAACGTGAAATCTTAATCTCACTTGTGTTGTCATTCCCTAAAGCAATAAAGTGAATAAACCACACCTGCTTACTACAGATAGGCTTTATGGCCAAAGGAGTTCTTGTATCTAATTTCTGTTGATTTTGGCAATGCTAATTCAACTGCCTTAAATCATGGATAATTGGTGGTTGTGAACTTTTTTCTTTAGCGTAATTTCATGTGTTTGATGGCTAATAATACAAAGAAAGCAACATGTTTAGTAAGTCATAATTGTTAGTAGGAAGAGATACTGCTCTTGATAATCTTCTTTCCTTCTTTCTCAGTTAGCTTTGTTTCTATTGCAAGACATATTCCTTGGAGAAAATAAACAAATAATATCCTAATTTGAAAACTATTCTTTTAATTTATTTCTTACTTGGATTATCTGTTTGAGCCTAATGTGTAGAATAAATTTTTTCTGGGAAACTTGAGAGCTAATCCTAGGATGTTATGAATATTTATGGTCAACTTGAATAAATTGTCTCCCATGGTCTAAATTAAAAAATGAATACGTATTCAATTTATATGTGAACCATATTTCACAATAGCTGCACTACTGGAGTCCCTTTTGCTGTTTAAATAACTATTTCATAGGTCTTGTTTTGGGATTCAAATGAACCAGAAAATTCTCAATGTCGAAAATTTTATGCAGAAAATGTTTATCTTATCTGTGGCTGCTCAAAATACCAGGCCCGCGCTCGAATGTGTAGGTTTCTCTAGTAGACTGCAACTTTATTGAGCATGATACGGATGGAGGCCATCCACCCTTAGAAACTTCAAAACTTTTTAAGTTAGAAGAAATTCCAATATAGTAACAACATTAGGATGAAGAATATAATTGTCTGGGAATAGAGTTATAATTTTTATGAGAGTTATTAATTGGCTGCCTTATCTCAGGGTGAAAGGTGATGGTGAGCCATTGAATGTCTACAAATATGGCCTTGGATTGGAAGTGAGGTTGATTTCGTTGTTCTCTGGAATTGTGTGATGTGACAAAGCTTCTAAAGGTGCATTTTTTTAAGAGGAGTGTTATGTAGTACGAAAATCGTAAGTATGAATTCACACGAATTTAAAAATATCCAATCAACATATTACATAACCGTCCAACAAATAAAATGAGAGAATTGACTCCAATAAGTTCACACTACTTCAGGATTGTGTGGGTTCATATATATTTCATATTAATTATCATTTTCCTTCTTTTAAAGATACAATAATACTAATTGGGTGTTTTATTTTTTTTACATAAAGACTAACTGACTGTTGATTTCCAATTGGACAATCTAAAAGTCTTTTCTTAAGAAAAAAAATAACTCCCTGATCATGCAATTAAGAAAGGACAAAAAGAGAATTTTCATACTTATAGGGGGCTCAAAAGAAATTTATGGAGACACAGAAGGAAATGGTCACTCCTTCGTTATGGATTTGAAGGCATAAACTTCTACACATGTTCAAGTATGTTGTTTTTTAGACAACGATTATAGGTTGTTCTATGGTTAGTATATAAGAGGAAAGCTTGTAGCAGAAAATGGAAAATATATAAGAAGGAATATACTTGTGTCGTTCAAAAGATTATGAATTCGGTAGTGACCACGTGATGCTAATCTGAAATGAGAAGGTTAAAATATTGTAATAGAACTATAGATATTTCTTTCAAACTACATTTAGGAGGAAATACTACAGAAAAGATTGTCGAATCAGGAAATGAAGACGAGCTTTCTGTCATCATCGCAGTTCCACTGATAGAGAATGAAGGTATAAAAAATGGAATGTAATCCCTTCTGTTAAGCTCCAGTAAGTATCCATTTTCTTAAATCAGTATTGTTAAATACAGTTATTGTCTAAGCATGAAGGAACAAATGTTAAAAGACTTGAGACATGGTATTGCTCATAATTAGGAGAGGTCAACTTCTTGGTAAGTTTAAGATTAGCATGTTCCAAGCTCATGAATGAAAACATTTTAGAAGGAACTTGATTAATTTTAAACAATCACGGGCCAAATTCAGGACCATATTACTTCTTTTTTTAAAAGACAAAGGTTACATTATTGATGACGAATACAATGGAAACTCGACCCAAAAACAGTATTGCAGAACAATCCAAATAAACCAGCAGAGACACAATTTGCAATAACAGTGTTGTAGTGTAAGAAAACAGAAAAAAATTATCTAAAATAACAGCTTTTTACTGTTGACAAAAGTTGCTATCCTACAAAAATGATGGAGGTTCGTGGAGGGGATGAATGCAATATAAGAATTAAGAAGGGAGATTCGGAGAGGAAACTGATGAGCATGACGATTCTGCCTTTTGACAAACATTGTCTGACAAATCAACGCGCAATGTAGTGTCTGATAAGCAAGACTTTGTTTCCTTTTGTCTCCTTACACGCCGCTATCTTGGCCCCCACACTTATGGCTCCTGCCTCTGTAATGTAAGCCTATATCATTCTTAAAATTCAATGGTGCATGTTCTACAAATATCAACTGAAAAAATAATAAACAAGTTTCTGTTAGAATTTATGATAAACAAAATATGTTAGTTTTCAGAGTGAGGACTAATCTACAAGTATGATTCTCCAAAGTCAAAAATAAGGCTTCTATTATTCTACTTCCTACTTCATCATATGATAACCATTCCAACTCCAAGATGTCTCAAGCCATTGAAGGCCTTTGGGTCTTGTCCATGATAAATATCAAAACTCCTCTTACATTCAGATATCTCCTATTCTACCATATAATGTTCTTTTACTAAAATCACTTCTAATTTGAGCATCGAAATCTTTACATCTATCACTTGTTCACCATTGGAGTAGTACTTCATTAAACAAAATAAACCACTATAAACTTGTCATTTTGGTCATCTTGGATCAGTTAATAACATTCTTATATTTTTTTTTTTTTTTTATATAAACTTTCTGATCTCAGCTTTCTCTAAATTTAATAACATTGAGCAATAATTTAATGAAGTTCAACAAATGCGATGGCATCATGTGTAAACTTAAAAAAAAAAAAATCAGTTATTTCATGATTGAAGCATTAATTTCCTCTGCAGAAAAGCATGCGCATTGTCTTTAGCCACTATTATTGTTCAAGGAAAGTTCGAGGACAATGGGCCATAAGGTTCCTAATTTTCCTATTAGGTCACCTCACACCTTTCGGCTCTCTCTAGTCTCTTGTATCCTTTTGTTGATGTGAAAACCAATGTCGCCAAAGAAATTATTTACGTAGAATCAGAATCAAATCTAAAATATTTTTTAAAATAAATAAATGGGTGTGTATTTAATTTTTTTGGTGTAGGAGCGTTGGAAGTGACATGGACATAGTGGAGGCAGATAGATTCAGTTAAGTTCCAAGTGCTTGATTTCTTTGTTTACCAGAACTAGAGCCATTGCTTGATGGAAACGAGGCTATTCGCCACTTAAATCAAAGTAAAAACCTTGTAGTTTCTTAAGACTGAAAGCTTTAACTCTATAACTTTCTCCTCTAATTCTCAACTACGTAAAAAATTCATTCATTTTAGTTATTTTTTTCACTCATTGTTCTGCAACGAAAAAGATTAGTGAATTTTACAAAATTTGAAAAGTTAACATTTGGATTTTATAACTTTAGCAACAAGAATATGGGTGTTTTACTCAATTTTTTACTTAACGTTAATTTATATCTTGGTCATAATTTAATAAAAAACTTAATATATATGAGTGTGTGTATTACGTTTGGTTCCTTAAATCCAATTTATTGAAGAAATTATCAGCAGAATTTCAAGCAGATAAACTGGTTCCATTCAGCAAGCATAAATGACAAATTTTATGTACCAGGATTTAGCAAAATAATAACATGGATTAGAAACTTGAAAAGATGGCACGTAAATCATAGTTATTCAGTAGTAAATGCTTCACAATCACATGATGTGGATAACCGACATTTGTATTTCTAAAACTGTACAACAGTAGCCGTTTCAGCGAAACATTAGTTCCTCTCTAGCTCCCTACTCTCAAATTTCCACGTTAGCAGCATCCTTGTTTTCATCTTGGAAGAGATGAAAATCAATCACTAGCCATTGGAGTTTAGAAGTAAAAGAAATAAAGAAAAAATAAAGGGGTGGAATCAGCTTTGATTTAAGGACTGTTTTATTAGAGGTTGAGAGGTCTTGCCCATCTCCTCAGGTTGGCTCTTCACCTCCATTAGTAGTGCAACCACTTCCTTCATTGTGGGGCGCTCTGATGGGGAAGAGTTCACACAAAACATAGCAATTCCAAGTGTTTGAAGCATCTCTTGCACCATTTGATCTGGTAGACCTTGCAGCTTTGTGTCTAGTATTGATACAGCTGGTTCAAAGCTTCCCATCTTCCTCTTCACCCATTCCACTATGTGTTGCCCATCTCCAACATGGGATTCAACAGCACTGCGACCACTTAGTATCTCTAGCAAAACCACCCCATAACTATACACATCACTCTTCTCTGTTATGTTCATGGAGTAGCCATATTCTGCGTTATCCATAAAACATGGTTAGTTTTAAACCAACAGCACTAAATAACCAAATATGGATCACCACAATGTATGCACATTGTTTGTACATTTAAACCAATAGCACTAAATAACAAATTAAGGGCATTGATTTTGTCAAAAGGATGTAAGAAAGATTCAAAAAAAGTAAAGAAAGCTGAGCGGACTTGCCTGGGGCAATATAACCATAGGAACCAGCAACTCTGGACATTGCATGATGGTAACTTGGCGAATGCATTAGCTTTGCAAGACCAAAATCTGCCAGATATGCCTCAAATTTGGAGTCTAGAAGTATGTTATTGCACTTGACATCTCTGTGGAGAATTGAAGGGACGCAATCATGATGAAGATAAGCTAGACCTTGAGCTGATCCAACAGCAATCTTGTATCTTGTTTCCCAGTCTAAGTTCCTGTTCCCTTGTAAAAGCTGTCGCAGATTTCCATTCGGGATGTAGTTATAGAGAAGAAGATTAACACTCCTGTTAGAACAATAACCTATGAGCCTCACTATGTTCCTATGCCGAATGTATCCAAGAATCTGTATCTCTGCAGCAAAAGAATCCACTATTTCATCCGCTTTGCTTGCTTTCCAAAGCTTCTTTACTGCAATCAACTCCCCATTTGGCATCTCAGCCTTGTACACAACACCTGAGCAGCCCTTTCCAATCACATTTTCATCCTTCAAGCAATCCAAGATATTATCGATGCTGAAGCTTACTTTCTGAAACGGGATGAAAGTCCAAGGATAAGAGAAATCCTCAGCTCCTGATGTGGAAGTTGATGCTCCCAATGTTTGTTCAACCTTGTATCCGTGATTACGAGTTACTAGAATCCAGGATGCAACGAGAATTATAGTAACCGAGGCTAGAATGACTGTGATCATAGCAATGGTTTTTGCAGATTTTAAACCATTTTTTCGAATCAGACTAGAAGAACAGGTAGCCCCATCAATGGACTGACAAAGCTCAGGGTTCTGAATATACGAATTGGAGGATAGAGTTCTGAAGAATGGAGTTACTGGGATAGGACCTGAGAAGTTGTTGTAGGAGATATTGAGAGAGGTGAGGCTAGTAAGAGACCCCAGAACCTTGATTTCTCCATAAAGCATGTTACGAGAAAGATCAAGTGATTGTAACTGTGTCAAAGCAGACACTGATTCTGGGATTTCTCCTGTAAATGAATTGGAGCTCAAGTCCAAACTGATGGTTAAGCTTGTAACATGACCAATCTCAGGGGGTATGCCACCAGAGAGGCTGTTGTAACTCAAATCCAGAAGAGTTAACTTCTGCAAATTTCTAATGGATTTTGGGATTGATCCTGTCAGTAAGTTATTATTGAGGATGAGCTTGTTCAAATAGCTGAAGTTTCCGAAGCTCCAAGGAATTTCTCCAGTCAAACTGTTTCTACTGAGATCAAGCTGCTCCAAATTTTCAAGCTCCCCAATCACAGATGGAATTTCCCCAGTGAGGTTGTTGTTGTGCACATCTAACAGCTCAAGAACTGTGATATTAGCAATCTCCACTGGTATGCTTCCAGAGAAATGATTCATGTACAGGTCGAGAAACACCAGATTCTGCAATTGACCTATCTCTTTAGGAATCTGGCCTGAAAGCTGGTTCTCTCCAACCCTCAACCTCACCAAAGACTGGCAATTTGCAACACTTGGTGGCAATCTTCCTGTTAATGAATTGCCCAGAAGCAGAAGCTTACTCAGCTTCTTCAAGCCGAAAATTTCTTCTGGTAAAGAACCTGTTAGGTTATTCCTTGAAAGATCAAGTGCATAGAGTTCTGAGCAGTTTCCAAAAGATGATGGTATGGTTCCAGACACTAGATTACCCCACAAGAAAAAGCTCTGTAGAACCTTTAATTTGCCTAGCTCCCAGGGAATAGTACCTGATAACTGATTCTTGTCGAGCTGAACAGTGGAAAGGCTGGTACAGTTGCTCAACTGCCATGGTATTTTACCTGTGAGTGAATTATCTGATAGATGAAGCTGCTCCAGAACCACGAGCTTCCCAAAGTCCCCCGGTATTTCACCAGAGAGGTCATTAGAAGAGACATCAAATATAACAAGTGATGAACAGTTGGAAAGCTCTGCTGGGATTGGACCAGTTAAGGCATTGCCCCAAAGTAGCAAACTGGTAAGTTTTTGCAACTTGCTTAATTGCGGAGGGATAGAACCAGTGAGCTTATTCATGTGAAGATACAAATTTCTCAGCTCAGAACACAACCCAAGTTCTGGTGGCACTGAACCAGAAATTTCAGTATCATAAAGTGCTAGAGTCTGTAGATTGATCAAGTTACCAAATGTAGATGGAATGGCACCAGAAAGTCCCGTGGCAGCTGCACCAAAAGTGGTGAGGTTGGTGAGTAGGCCTAACTGCGAAGGGATTTGTCCAGTGAGATATGGATTGCCCCCTATCCGAAACTGCTGCAGAGATGTCAAAGAGCCCAACTGTGATGGGATTGAACCGTTGAGAAGATTGTCTTGGAGGCAGAGAACTTCAAGTAAAGTAAGATTAGAAAGATGTTGAGGAATGCTTCCTGTCAATCTGTTGGAGTTCAAGAAAAGGAATTGAAGTAAAGAGAGGCTTCCAAGTTCAGCAGGTATGGAACCAGTGAGAGAGTTTGAGGAGAGGTCAAGCAGCTGAAGATGGGAAAGTTGACCAAAAGAGGGTGGAATGGAGCCAGAGATATTGGTGGAAGAGAGATTGAGAAGTTGCAGCATTGATAAAGAGGATAGCTGAGGAGGTAAAGAGGAGAGGTTGAGAAAAGTATCTGGAATAGAGAGGGAGATTACTCTACCTTGCGGGGAGCAAGTGATACCTTTCCATGAACATGGTGTTGAGCTTGATGGGTTCCATGAGGAGAGAACAGGTGATGATTTTGCAGCAGGACCTGCTGCAGGCAGAAGAGAAAGAAGGGCTTGCCCATCTGGTGAGAGACAAGTGACTCCTATCTTTGTCAGGGCGAGGCAGAAAAATATCATGGATAATAACAAAGTGGTAACACTCCGGGGAACAATGTTTTCCATTTGAACTGCGAAAATGGCTTGGTTTTGGAGATTAAGAACTTGGTCTAATGGAGTGTGGGTTATAGGGTCACCACGTCAGTCTTGAATGATGGTGATTAGTGAAGCTGAAGCTGAAAAAAGTCCACTCTAGGAGACCAAGTGCATGTGAAAGAGGGTCTCTCTTGCTTAAGTTTCACACTAACGTTTTCAATACTAGCATGTGAAACAAAAGAGACTGTATCATTATCTTTAGGAAGATTGTAGAGCTGAGATAGACAATGAAGAATGCAATCTATTTCCCTCTTACCCCAAAAAGTGGCTCTGCTCTCACTACTACCAAATGGTTGAATCAAAGCTAGGCTTCTGATGATGCTTCACTGTTTACTATGCTGCTGTTCCAGCATTTCTGATGCTTATGCAAATGGTGGTGGGAATGGTGGCATGGCCATCTATGTTCTGGCAGTTGTGGTGCATGCACCGTTGTTGGTTTCCATGATTCGCGTGACTGCTTACAGGTAATAATAACAAAGGAGACTACCTCAGCGGTGTAGTGCGGTGGTGGCTGAGCTTTTTTGAGTTCAATGCACTTTGAAAACCTCCCCTCTCAATATCTCTTTTACATTTAAATAGTAGTTAGTGTAGTTTCAATTTCATTGTTTTGGCTGTATTCATTGTTGTGTACATGTACCAAATTGGCCCTCCATTATGAAGAATATGTAGTTTGTGAATTGGGACACTGACACTTTACAAAAAATCAAATTGTTCTCCTATCACTCACTGACACTCCCTTACCCATTCATTATCTTACTATTTAGGAAGGAGTGGGGCTTCCCTGTTTGTTCTTGAACCTGCTGTAGTGCCTGACTTATCAAACAGACCAAAATTCTCACGCCATTGATGAATCCTGGAGCTAATTTAATTCACAAAATTGCATGCCAATACACTTTCAACAGTGTAAATATTCCAATTAAATTCATCTCAATCTGTATTCATTAATGATAATGAATTTAAGCAGAGAGGAGGAGAATTATTTTCTAATCTACAACATATATGTATATTTAATTAATCAAACTAACTGTTTGTTACAAAAGGTTTGAAGTACATTAAAAAAATTAGAGTGAAAAACTGTGAGGCTTGTGACTATGAAAGGACAAAAGGCCCTATGTAGACCTGCATGAAATTATCAAGGTTTTATATGAAATGCAAAACAGTACTTGCATCAATGTGACCAAATTAGGCATTGTGGATAAGTTCCCTCTATCTGAATCCTGCTGGTAAGGACTCCGATTGGGACAATGCAAGAGATTCAGAGCTGTGTGTTTATGGGCAAATGTGTCCATGGCATGGCACACACAGTAAGATTGCCTTCTTGGGAACAGAAAGAGCACTTTGATGATAATATAAGGAGTGAGGCAACTTAGGAGATTGTGAAAGGTTTAAAAGAGTAGAGTAGGCAAAACAACTTCAATGTCTTTTTCTTTGCATAAACCAAGCATCATTAAACGTGGCCTTGGTTTTAAGCAACTAACACTTGTTATTTTAAGAGGACATGGAGGGTAAGGTAGCATAGTTATAGAGGAATTCCTACGTGGGAGGGGTGAAATTGGTAGTGTGAATTTTGTAAGTTTTACTTTGTTTGTTTATACTTTTTTAACTGTGAGTGAATAGTGTTTTGAAGATTGAATTAAGAAAGGGTAGAGTGATTTGGTTACCGAGGAGGAGGAGGTGGGTTAGTTTTGGGAGTGGAGCAAAAGAAAATGGTGTGTCACATGACAGAGAGGGGGTTTTGGAATAAATTAGGGCACAGGTAACGAATAGGGTTTTTATTAAGCTTTAGGTTTTGACTGTTTTCTTATATTTCAGCTGCACGAGGCTTGTCTCTCATAAATGTCACAAAATTTTAGAATTGGGAACCTTTTGGAATGGTAACTATCATATTCTCAGATAACCAGTGAGCTTGCAACACCGGCAAGGACTACAGCTTCATAACATGGCAAATTCTTAAATTTAGCCATAATAGAAAAAAATATATATATTATATTTTTAATTCTTTTATTGTGTGAATTTTTTTTAAAAAAAATCTAATGGTGTTAGTTTTTCTTTTATTTACAATTATTTTTTAATTTATTTACAATATAACTTTCTTCTTTTTTTTGTTTACTACCATCATAAAAATAATAATAAAGTTCGGTGCACTAAAAGGTCATTATAATCCTCGTTCTATTTCGTATAAATCATTATTATTCTCTACATCAGTACCTCATAATGCAATTATTTTTTTATTCTGTTTTCCTATATATAATTAAGAATTTTGTTTATCTTCTAAGGAGTATCCTGTTTTCATATACTTTATTGATTAATTAAGCGGCACTCTTAGGCTTGGGTTTATGTTAATTAATAATTTAATTAAAATAATTATCATTATCATCACTACCACTAACCTTCAACACCAGTACTTCCATTAGAATAATACTATGATCCTTGACGTCATCAAATATCATTAAAAAAATATGTTTAAACTTATTTGTCTTGAATCTTAAAATAAAATAAAATAAAAGACTTTGAACAGTGTAAACTATTTTCAAAACAATGCAAACAGCCCTTAATTACTAGATTGAATTGATAACTTGATCTCAAACTTTTTGCTCTTTTCTGTATATTTACTAATTAGAATAATAGTACGTAATTCAAGTAATAATGAGAATAATGATACGTAACTCAAGTAATAAATAAGTGTTGTGATTATATATTTATTTTCTTGTTCATCTCATTGTCACCCTGTTTCTTTCTTATTTTGTTTTTTAATACATAGTAGATACATTTATTTTTTTTCTACTTTGTATATCTCTTTTTTCTCGACACCCGAATCTATCAAAAAATGGAATAAATATAATTTTTTTTCTTTGGTAAAATGCCAAAAATTGAAAGTAAATGTTCGAAAGTAATTAATGTTTCAAAGCTCATGCAAAATGTAAGATGCTTGAGACCATATTCTCCATTAGAAAGTGGTTCGTGTCAAAGTAGCCGAAGCACCCTTTTGCATTTCTTAAGGTAAAAGCATATCATTGACTCAATGGTGTGTGTGGATTGGTCTAAAATGGTGGAGTTATTCCTCAAAAAATAATGTTAGTTTGCGTCCCTCCTTTAACGTATATTGTAAACAAGATCTTCATATTTAATGTATATCATAATTACGTCTTCTTTTCCCTCTTTTGGGGCTACGCCAATTTAAATAACCATGATCAAAGACAATAAATAATTTAGGGAAAAAATAATTTGACCCTGCAACTAAGAATCACTTGAAAAAGATTCGTATACTTTAGTGCGCCGCTACATGTACAACAACAATGAATACAAAAATAGTTTCAATTTTACAAAGAAAGTTTTATGTGAATTGCATTATGATTCATAATGGTGTATATAATTTACTTTAGTTTATCAAAGTTTTATTTATTAGGTTATGTGGCATATCCCGATAGGACATGATGAATCCATTAAGATAAGAAGCTGGACTCAAAAGCAATCAAAGACAAACCTAGGCTTCTGCACCCTGCAGTGAACTACACAGGGAACATGAATCTATTATTTTATGAGCTTTTGTATTTAAAAATGGATGCTTTGTTTTAGCGTACAGGTTTAAAATTTTTATCCATTAAAGTATATAATAAGCATTTTTATACTATCACATAAATGCAATAGGCAAACAATACGTAAAAACCCTAGCTAGAGAATGGATGAGTGGGGTAGTGTATTGGGTTCCCTTGTTTTCCGGGGTCCTAGCTACTTCATATGTTTATTAAGGGTCAAGAAAAAACAAAGAAAATGGGCATACAATTATCCATGGTGGTGTGCAAGAAAAAATTTTGAATGCTCATGAGCATATGTATATATTCTAATCATAGTTAAGTTCATAGAGCCCCAAACCCTATGATGATGTAAAGGGTGCCAATATGATCACTTTAAGATTCTTTTTAGGATCAATTCTCCTTGCTAAGGGTCACCATTTCTCATGGAGTTCTTTGTTTCGAAAAATTATTAGAAGAGGTGGATGGTGGCTGTGACTTGTCACTTCTTGTTATCTTATAAATAATAGGATAACAAGGAGTAAATAATCCATGTGCAATATCTTTTTAATCCACGTACAAACTATATAGGGTACTAATCATAATTTGATGTTGTTAATGATAGGTTAAAACAATTGACTAATTTTATGTTATAAAGATCTTTATAGTTTTTTTTTTTTAATTTTTAAGTTTCATGGGGTCTTGTAATAGTAAGAAATGAAACTGTAAAAATCTAACATTTTCATTATATCACATTAAACATTTTTCTAAAAAAAAAATCTATTTCATAAATATAATTTCGCAACAAATCTTATGTGAACTATTAGGATTAGTATTAGTGGTGATTAAAGAGTGCATGAACAAAATTTAAAAAACATAACCAATCTTGATATCACTTAACTCCTGCTTGTTTCCAACGACATAAATTTATGAAGAAAATGCAAAAATTGAAACATGAAAACACAAAAAACCAAACAATTTTTTTTAACTGTCCATACGAAAATAAGAAGAAAAATTTAAAACATACCCGAAACATAATCAATTATGCGTAAATATTTTATTATATTTATTTAAGTATAATTAATTATATTTAATTGATTATGTTTAAATAAATATAATAAAACATTTAATTTGAAGTTATAATATAATAAATAATTAAAATAAATAATATTATAATAATAAATAATTTTAATATTAACACTTAATCTCATACGAAAAGAATAAATTTAATCAACTACATCTTAAATTAATTTTATTATATATTTTTAAATTGATATTTAATACATAATAATTAAATATTTATAAATATATTCTATTACTGTAATAAAAAAGGATAATTAAAATAAAAATATTAAAATAATTAATAAAATTAAATAAATTTAATGTTTTTTTAATATATTTTATATTAAAATAAAAACAATAAATAAAATAAATTTGATTTTTTTAAATCTTGGTAATTTATTTTAATATATTTTTATTGTGAAATATAATTTTTTATTAAAATTTTATATAATTTTTTATTTTAATTTAAATTTGTTTTTAACTTTAATTTAAATTTTTGAACATTTATTTTTTACATTAAATTATTTTTTAAAAATATTTTTTAAATGTATTAATATATCATCAACTCTATTCTAAATCAATCAAATCCAGTAAAAAATTTCTTCTCACTTTCAACTTGTCAATCCAAACAATCTCTTTCCAATCGTTTTTCATTTTTTTTTTCTTTTTTTCCACTCACAAAGAATATACTAAATTTTTATTTACCTAATGACTACATACTGATAAAATATTAGTAACTAAATTTATCATTATCTACTTATTTCACTTTCGAATATATTACCTGTTAAATAATTAACATGAAATAGTAACTAAATTTATCATTATCTACTTATTTTAATTTCAAATATATTTCCTGTTAAATAATTAACATGTAATTAAATAAAAATAAAAATTCATAAATAACTTTAATATTAACTGTAAATTTTATTTACAAAAATATATTTATTCACTATGGATAATAATAATTAATTTTATCATTTATATTATTATTAATAATATTAATATTACTATTAAAATTATCATTAATATTATTATTAAGATTATTATTGGTAATATTATTAATTTTAATATTAATATTATTATTATAATATTTTTAGTAATATTAATAAAATTAGTAAATAATTATCTATAAATAAATTCATATGTGTTCGTACGTAATATCTATAATTACTATTTATTACTTACGAATTTTAAATTTTTATTATTTACAAATTTTATTCATTATGTATAATCTTTTGTTAATTTTTATTGTAGGTAAATATAACTTTTATTGAAATGATAAAATTATAATATAATCACTGAATTTTGAAATAAAAGATAATATTTTAACGAATTTGATCTCAAAATAGAAATAAACAATATTATTTAATCAAGATTAATTTAATTTAATTTAATTTAATTTTCAAAAATAAAATAAAATTGAGTTAAAAATAATTTAAAATAACTCAAAAGAAATAAAACGATTTCAACGAAAAATATTTCAAATAGGCTAGGTAGAGAAATATGATTGTTTATTTTTCTAAAATCCTCTCAAGCCGCGCCCTCCAACACATGTGGATTCATTGCTTTTGCTTATAATATAACCACCAAGCTTAATAAGATTTTCCCATTGGAACTTGTGTTTATTGGGTATCTCTCAAAAGTAGGTGTTTATTTAACCATATTGGATTCTTACTTTTTTACCCTATTAATATTAAGATTCATAAAATGCATATTAATGTAAGATAAGAATTAGATAATTTGTGAAATTTATTTAATACAAAATTAAAGTTGTTCGGTGATAAAAAAAAAATAATCTACATTCTCTGATAGATTCTTAATATTATTCATTTATTAAGTTTTTAAAATATACTGATTTTGATATATTTAAAAATGTTTTAAAATATTAAAATCAGTGTAACTTCGAAACACGGTAAAAGAAAAACTGAAAAAAGTCAGGAAGAAATTCAAATTCGAGAAATGATTATTTAAATTATAAAATATCAAAATTAGTCATGTGTATAGCTCAAATTCACTTAATAATTAAGATATGTAAAAAGTAATTATATTAAGATCCAAATACTTTTAAAAATATAAAAAAATAACAATATTTTAAAAAATATTAAATCAAATAGGTATATGTTAAGTGTGTGAAACATGATTGTTTAAACATAATTGTCTAATATACAGAAAATTGCACTGATGAGGGAAATAAACCAGATGCAAAATAATAATATGAACCTCAGTCTTCTTTTATCTTTCATTTTACTTACTAATAAAATAATTAGTGACATTGGGTCGTCTTCGAATATCAAATACCAAACATTATAAATAAATTAAATAATTTACAATACCGCATAATTGCCTTCAGTTTACTGACCTGTGAAACTCAATAACCTTTAGCTCGTATAACTTCATAATTATTTTTTCATTAATGATATAATCATCAAATAATTCAACTTTTTGTCCTGCAACTGATTAATATATAATTTGTAATTATATATGTAGCAAGACTGTAAATCCATGGTTTCCTCAACTTACCGACTCACCAAGTTTTAACCCAAATACTCCATAAAAAGATCGAGTATAACACATGTGTATTGAGGAACAGACTTCATAATTTTAATATATTTTTTTAAAATTCATTTTTTTTATTTGTTAAGTGGAAGTTGTGGATTGGGCCACGACTTTGGAAAAAAAAGTTTTTTATTTTTAATTTTATAATATTATTTTTGTGTAAAAAAAATATTTCATGATTTGTCTTACATGTATATGTCTAGCTACCTTCACGAAATTGAAGAAATTATCCTTCTGTATACAACAAAAGCAAATATATTCTCTCTTTTGTTAGTGAGACCCATATGACACATTGGAGTGTCAAATAGAAGTTACATGAACAGTGGTGTCAAAATATCATTTTCCTTTGTTTTTAAGTTAAGTATTCTGTAAAAAAATAATTAAATATGATATATGGAACTAAGTTTATTGATTGAATTAATGATGTTAAGTATAATGAGATTTGTAATTAAACATAAATAATTTTGGTACAAAAACTTTAGTGTTTGTAGAGATAATTTATTTTTTGTGACTTTTGTTCTAATAATAAGAATATTTTTTTTTAATTGGTTCATCTATTTTGTTATATATATGAGTAATGTTGGTTATCTTAGATTATGTACAACACATGTGTGAGTTGGGGATAAGTTTGGTCATGTATAAGACTATCAATAATCTTTATTATTTTGAATCGGATGAAATTGTAGTTCATAAGTCTTGAAAATGTGTTGTAGAATATAATCAAAGTCAACAAATGTATGTTAATAGTTGTAAATTGCAAAAACAAACAGAAAAAATATGCAAAGACAATATAACCTAAGAGCTTGAAACTCTCAACAACCACACTATTAGTCATTTAATTTAACCATAAATGACATTAGTTAACAGTCAAGTTGTGAAGTTGATATCACTTTGATATTAAACTCAAAATTTTCTCTATTATATATTTGAATATGACACATGATTGATGTTTGCTGTTTTTTCTTATGTAAGATAGTGATCTCTTATGAGTATTGATGTCATACTCATAACACACATTTTATCATCCTGCCTAGTTCAACAAACCAAAAATTTGTTTGTTCAAAGATTGACTTAACAAGCATGAAAATTGGTAAAAAAAGAAAAACGTGTTTTTTTTCAAAATAAAGCTTATACATTTAACTAATTAATTGTTATGTGCTTATATCTCTCACCTCCATAGTATATTTATATCCACTTTTCTACTAATATATGAATATTAATATTTGATCTATTCATGAAATTATTTGTGGGAGCTCCAATCTCAAAATTGATAATTTAACTTGAACTTTATGTATTTTCACTTGTTATTATTTTATTTTATATAATTTTTATATAAAATAATTTGTTTATTTTTTGAAGTGTTATAATTATATTATATTATCAATTGTTATCAAAACTTTGGGTGTTTTATACTTAAATTATGTAAGTTTTTGTTTTATTGTAAACGTGTTCCATTTTATTTTATTTTGTGTAATGTGTTGTAGTGCAATAAGTTGTAGTTGCCCGATTTATTAAATGTTTAAGCGGGTTTGCATTTTGAAAATGTTATAAAAGTGTGAAGTTCACATACTTGTCCAATTTGTGCTAATGATTTTTCTTTCAAAAGGTAAAAAGTTTCAACTATGCAAAATCTTATGAAAGAACACCTTTAATTTTCTTTTAATTTCGAACACACATCTGAATAAATTACATACTTATACCTTTTTTTTGAAAAATGATATATATATATATATATAATTTAAATGATAAAAAAATATATCAATAAGTAACACGTAGAATTAATGCAAGTATCATTAAATATACAGTCAATCACATAAAAATTGCTTTAGATGTATTTATAATAATATATAAAAGAATTGTTCTCTTTTTGATGTACAAATTTTATATTTTAATTTTATTTTTTTAATTGTATTTTAAATAAAAATATGTAATAATATATAAAAAGATACACATTTAATGTTTTTTATTTTAATTTAAATTATGTATTAAAAAAATTATAGATATTAAAAGTGATTACTCTGTAATTATTAATTATTTTCTTATGTAATTATCATTATTAATTTTATTTTCTCTTAATATATATATGTATTTATGGAAACACGAAGTACTTCTTTTTTATTATTTTTTATTATATTAATACTATTTTTTATGAAAAATTACATCGATATTTTTTAATGTTCCATATTAAGATTATTTAGTTTTTATCTGTACTTTGATTAATTACTTAAAAAGCTAAAAAATGTGTTATTTTAAAATGCAGAATAATAAATAATTTTAATTATATGTAGAAATTATTTTTACATAAAAATGGAAGTAAACCATGTATATATGCTAGTTTCTAGTTTTGTAGACATGAACGGAATAGAGGTGGAGAGGGACTGAAAAAAATTGGTGCATTTGCTTCCTACGCAATACTTTTCATGTATTATTTTTATTTTAAAATTTATTTATTAAATAATTTTTTTCTCTCTCATGAGAAATACAAATAAGTACAATCAAGTAAAAAACTATTAACTTCTTTCATAAATATTAATAAACTTTCTTGATAAATAATAAAAAAATCTAATAAATATTAAAAAATATTTATATTTTTTTTCAAGCAACATTGAATTAGTTATCATAAAACTAAATATTTGAAAATAATATATTAAACTAATTTTCTTAAATTGTTATAAATATCTTAATAACATCCAATATCATTTTTATTATTGTTAAAAAAAATATAAGAAAAATATTTTTGTAAATGTGAGAAGAAGAAAAATTATTTAATATATAAAATAATAAGTACATTATTAATGTTTTGAAAATTTTTTAAATATAAAAAACAAATTTTCAATATGCTAAAAATCTCTTCATTATTTTTATTTTAAAATTTATTTATTAAATTTTTTTTCTCTCATACTGAGTTAGGTATACAAATAAATACAATCAAGTAAAAAGCTGTTAACTTCTCTCATAAATATTAACAAACTTTATTAACAAATAATAAAAAAATCTAATAAATATTAAAAAATATTTATATTTTTTTCAAGCAACATTGAATTAATTATCATAAAACTAAATATTTAAAAATAATATGTTAAACTGAATTTTTTAAATTTTTATAAATATCTTAACAACATCTAACATTATTTTTATTATTGTTAAAAAATAAATAAGAGATATATTTTTATAAATATAAGAAAAAAAAGTATTTAATATATAAAATAATAAAAATATTATTAATATTTTAGAAATTTTTTAAATGCAGAAAGTATCTTGAATTGTGAAGGAGATAAGAAGTTTACGAACCAAGATCATCCTCAACATGTGTGACTTTTGTCTGTTAGGGTTGAGAGAGAAAAAGGAATCTCTGTTCTGGACCCAACGTTTTGGATTGCAGCATGAAAAGCTCAAATTTTTGGATTTTCTCATTCCCGTCTCGTTTTTCTTAAGTTCACCCCTCATTTTTTGTGACAAATTCTAGTAATATCATTAAGAGCAAATTACCATGTACTCACTTTATTTAGGTAATATATTACATAATTACTCCTCCAACTTTTTACTCTGTAAAATTTTCTTGAAATTCATAATGTCGTCCATATTTGCATTTTATGTTTTGTTTGGAGACTTCTTTTATTGATATAAAATCATTATTAAGATGTACATATTAGTTTAATAATATTGGATTCTTCAATCAAGGCACTGGAACATGTTTTGGAATATATAGGAAATAAAATTTCAAAAGTTGAAAAGACATAAGAGAAACATAAATAGCAGTTAGTGACAACATTATTTGAGAATAACAATGATAAAATTGTTGATAATTTTATTATCAAAATATAAGGAAAGAATTTTATTTTTCTCTTTACTTGATTATTTTTTTCATGATAAAATCATTATAAATTTATGAATGTAATAACAGGTTTATATAGGCATCATTATAATCATTGTAATTTATCTAATAAAATGGTATAATTAATTAAGGAGTTTCAAATAATTAGTGTAACTTTATGTTTATATTTGAAACTTTTTTTCAAAGGTAAATTTTTGTGAAAGTATAAACTAATATTACTCTATAAAATAATCTCACAATATAAAGATTGTAGAAGTTAAAGGTAAGGAGTGATTATATAGATTAACTCATTTCATATTAGGTATCGTCCACCAGCATTTATTAGTTAAGGTTGTGAATTTGCTGTGAGTTATAGTTATTGTCAATTTTTTCATTTTAAATTTGAGTATCTCATCAAAATTAAATATTTATTATAAATGTAACAATTAAAAGACGAATGCAAATATTAACGTTTACCAGTTTACTGTACGTAAATAAAAGCATATTTGAATTGTTAGTTTTCTATAATTAAATAGATAAAAAGATAAAAAATACATTTAAGTTTTTTAAACCATCGACCAAGTATACATTTAAGTTAGTTTTCTTTCCAGCAAAGGATGTGGGAGACCAAGTATATATTTAAGTTAGTTTTCTTTCCAGCAAAGGTTGTGGGAGTAGAAATGGATTTGTGAATTTGATATAATTAGAATCTAATTATTCCTACATATATAAATTTTAATTGTAAAGTTATAAACTATAATTGTAAAGTATAAAATTATGTATTAATAAAAATAAGTAAATGCTTAAACAAGTTCTTAAAAGTTGGTATGTATTTTAAAAAAAACTCGTATATTTATTTTTCTCAATGTTATGTTTTTTTTTATATCTGATAGTGGGATATTAGATACTTAAAAGTTTTGAATTTCAAGAATAAGTTAAGATGTTTGAGATAATGATTTTAAAGAAAAGCATTGGTTTATAAAATTTGATAGGAGATTTTGTATTGTAAAAGAGATAAATGATTTTGTATTGTTAAAGAGATAGTGTGAAGTCATTTTACTATCTCCATTTTATTGTAAAAGTTAATATAAGGAAATTTATAGTTTTTTAGTATATTTTGATAAAAATTATTATTTTTTTCTTAAATTCAATGGATGGTGCTGGTACATGTAATAACTTAGATTTGCATTTGAATTTCTAATAATTTCTAGAAGATTCATTATTGAAAATTTATAATATCAAAATAACGAGAATGAACTAAATTTATATAAAAAACTGACATCACATTATATCTAAAATCTTAAAGCTAACGAATATATAAATTTCTTTTTATATTCAATGTATAACCTAAACTTATATTTAGAATCTAATAATATTTCTTTCAAATAAAAATCTTTTTCATATTAGTATATTTTCTAAAGTTAAAAGCATTTATAATCATGAGTACATCATCAAAGAAATATTAAATAAATAATACTTCTATACATATCAAATAAATAATGTAGACCTTAAATATGAAATATTTTTCATATTTCTATTTCTATTTGTTATAAAGGACTTATTTTAGACCTCAAATATGAGATTTTTTTCTTTCCACATTTCTATTTGTCATAAAGAAATTATTTTAGACCTTAAATATGATATTCATATTTCTATTTGTCAGAAACGAAAGTAAGAAGTGAAAAACTAGATTTATATGTGTGTAAATATATGTTTATGATAAAATGTTGATAGATTGATTCATTTATAAATTCATTGTTAGGATGAAATTCATTGTTAGGATGAAATTATATTGAACTGTAGCTTTAGGTCCTAATTTTGCTTAATAATTTACCTTCATGATATTATTTGTCTGATGAATAATATACCTTACATACAAAAAGACTGAAGTCTAAATTGAGGAAGTATGTTTCCCACTTTATATAATTTTCACAAAGTGAAACATATATTATAATAACAATAATAAGATTATAGTTAATTTTAAATGATTCAATATTGTATCAACATTTTCCTCTTAACTGATACAAATTTTATATTTTATAATCTTTTTTATGTTAAAATTTTAGATGACAAATGCATGAAAATATCAAATAGATAATACTTTTATACAAAAATAATCATAAATAACTTTAAAATAATATCAAAATATTTAAAACAACAACAATAATTCCAAATCGTAACAAATAAAATAAATAATAAAATATCTTACAATAGAATAAAATGAAAATACTAATATATTAATATATTATTTCAGAATTAAAAGTAACAGCAAATAACCTTGTTGAAACAAAACAACAATTTGCTTCCCAATTTAAAAAATATATTTGTATTAAATATAAGTACATTTTAATTACTTTTATTTTATTTAACGAAAATAAATTAATTTGATTTTGTTTAAGCTATTATAATATTTTTTTATAAAAATATCAAGAGACTAATAAATTTAACATAATTAATTATTATTTTTAATCAGCATAAAGTTTGTTTTTTTTCCAATTATAAATTATAAATAAATGGGGACAGAGTGTAACACCCCCAAATTACTTTTTCTAGAAGGTTTAAAATAACCCTCACACCCACACAGTCCATTCACATTCACTTGGGCACATAAACCAGCCTTCAAACCCTGCTCACTTTCCAAACCCTAGCGGCAGCATCACACACGTTCTCTCTTTCTCCAAAGATGGCCGATCCCGAGCACCGAGAGGAGGAGGAGGTACCCGTCACCGGAGATGACGAGGATACCGGAGCTAACATCGCTCCCATTGTCAAACTTGAGGAGATTGCTGTCACCACCGGCGAGGAGGACGAAGATCCAATCCTGGATCTGTACGTTATCTCCTTCTCTTAATTTTCTCTGTTTTTATTTTTCGATTTAGCGGTTTATTCACTGATCGACTGATCGACGCGGTTTATTCACAGCAAATCGAAATTGTACCGGTTTGACAAGGATGGGAACCAGTGGAAGGAGCGAGGCGCCGGCACCGTGAAGTTCCTGAAGCATAAGGTTACCGGCAAGGTTAGGCTTCTCATGAGGCAATCCAAGACGCTTAAGATCTGTGCGAATCATCTCAGTAAGTGCTCTATTGTTTGTTTTCTTACCTTCTGCATATGGTTTTCTCTGAATTTCGATTTTGAGGTGTAGCTTTTGTTTTGTTCGTTCTCGATTGTTGCAGTTTTGCCTACGATGTCTGTGCAAGAGCACGCTGGAAACGAGAAATCCTGCGTTTGGCATGCCAGAGATTATGCTGATGGTGAACTTAAGGACGAACTTTTCTGCATCCGATTTCCTTCTATAGAAAGTAAGTTGTGCGTTATCTAGCTAAGATTTGATTCAAGATATTTTCGCGTGGTTCTCTTGATTTAGGCGAATTTTGTGATTAGATGTTTTGTAACTTTACATCTACATGCACTGAGTTATCTGCTATCACCGAGTTGCTATTCATTTATTTGCCAATTTCTGTTTGGTGGCAAAATAAATCTGTGGAAATGTGAAGTTCCTCTTCTGTGTTTGCTGTTTTTAATCAGTAGATCTTGTCTATGTTCATGTTGTTCCTTGCTTTGCTTTGAAATAAGCAGCGTTCTGCCTCCACTGGCTCTTTGAACCGTCATAATAAAGTTGGATTTGATGTATCCCTACCAAAACACTAATGTAAAGTACACTAATGTAAAGTTTGTATGAAGTCTTGTGATCAGTTCAGGGTTTTGTGAGCTAAGAAATTTAGTCAGGGTACCTTTTCTATCAAACTGTTTTGTGAATTTGTGTGTGCTTACCATATTTCATAGAATTTTGTGCCCCAAACATTGATTTTGATGTTGACTACGGGGAAGGTGAAGTCTGACTAGCTTTATCATGTGCCACTAATATTCTCATTGTCTGGTGGTTTTGATATCTCCTCTCCATCATCCTTTGGCCTGAAGTTTTTTTGATAAACCATCCATGTTGTGTATTGTCTTGAATTATTGTTTTAGTGAGGTTATTTACTCATATTCCCAGTTTCAATAAAAATCTGGTTCAGTGAGAAAAAATGATTTAGGCACATCTTCTGGCCTTAAAAGTTACATATTTATAATGTATTTTGTTGGCTTCAAGTTCTAAAACATTATATTATATGATTCCTATATCCTACTAGAAGTACTCACTCATTCTATCTTTTAGATTTTTACACGAGTGATGAATTTCTGACCTAAATTGAACTATATTTGAGCCATTGCAAATTGATTTGATGTCTTTTACAATTTCCATATTAAGTTAAGTTTATGAAATTATCTGTCATATTGTATTTCATAGCCTTCAATTTTAAGAAATTTAGTAAATCTATAGGTGTTGGGGGTTGTGTGTATTTCATTTCTTAAATACAGAACAATATATTTAAACTTGTCCATGTTTCTTTGGTTTTCAAAATTTGAATAATAAGTGATATATCTAAGATCGAATTTTCTTAAATTTGAGAGGGTTTTGATATGTCATGGCTATAAACTTGTAATTACATGCATTCGGTAACTCTTGTATGAATTTCTTTTCAATCCTTTAATGTACTATTACTTGGACTCCGTGTTACATGATATCCGTGTTACATTATATTCGTTTCTGATAATCTTCGAAAAACTTTAAGATCAAAATGGCATGCAATAATATATTTTAGACAATTACTAATGTTCTTTCCTTTGCTCCTTTTGGCTGAGGGATATTTTTTGTATTAAATGTCTTTTTCTCCTGACCAAAATCATTGTTGTGCTTGCGATAATTGTAATTATTTACATATTTTAACCATACTCTCTTTCCTTGTCTTTTTTAGATTGCAAAAGCTTCATGGAAACATTCCAAGAAGTTGCTGAATCCCAGAAGACCGAGGATGACAAGGAATCATCTGCAGCAGCTGGTCTTATTGAGAAATTAAGTGTCGGAGAGGAGGCCGACAAGAAGGAAGATAAAGAGAAGTCTGATGACAAGACCGAGGAGAAAGAATCTGGAAAGGAAAGCAAGACAGTTGAAGATAAGAAAGCTGAAGAGCCTGTGTCCTCAGCTTGATTATTTCTTATTCATGTTCTATACTTGGCAATCTGATAAGGTTAGGTGGTTGTTGTTTTTGCCGCCCATATCTTGGAATATTCTCATACTTAATAGTTGCCAGATTGTGTCACTGAACTGAGCTGTTTGTGTCATTGTGAGTTTTTTATCAGCTGGCAAAGTTAGGGTTGGGTTTGAATTTTGAGGCTTGAATGGTTGAGCTTTCGGGGTCTTGGGAGTCTATTATTATTGTTATTTTCATTCTACATATGTATTTGTTGCGAGTAAGGAGTCATGTTGGTTGGGGAGGGTGAAGTCAAGAAATAGTCAAAATTATAAACAAAGGTTTTGGTACAAATTGTTTGAGTTTCACATTTCTTTTTCAGGACTAAAAACTAAGGTTTGTTTAGGCTGATCCCGCTCTAAGTAGTTTTCTTGTAGTTTTCTTTGTAGGCCACGTTAGAGCTAGCATTTTATCATAATTCTTCTGAGGGAAAGTGAAACAAGTGAAAACTCAGTAGAATGGAGGAAGTTTACAAACTACTTTTAGAAAGCACATGGTGTGGCTGACAACTAATGAAAAAGAAAAGAAATGGACAAATGGAACACTATTTTTAAAAAGCGCACTAATCTCTGAACATGTAAATAAGAATAGCTTCCAAGCTTGAGAGCATTTTTATTATGTTTAGCCTCTTAAAAATGTTTTTAGACCAAAGCGAAAGCTATCTAGTATATGTGTTGGTTTATCCATCTCTCCTATTCTTTATCAGTTGCAAATTATTTTAATTTTAATTTTGTCACGTCTCAAGCTTCATTCACGCTCCACTCACACTCGGTTCATTTTAATTTTAATTTTGTCACTCACACGCTTCACTCACACTCAGTTCATTTTAATTTTGTCACGTCTCAAGCTTCACTCACACTCATAACGTTTGGTTGAAAGAAAATACCGTTGGGTTGGAGGTTGAAATCTCTCACACTCATAAAGAAAATACAACACCGGAGGTTGAAATCTCTCACACTCATAAAGAAAATACAACACCGTTGGGTTGGGTTGGAGGTTGAAATCTCCGCTGCAGTGACCTGAAGGTCATTGAAGTCTACAAAGGATCTTAAAATCTAAAAGCTTTCATATGTTCACCATATTAGTGCGGATTGTTTACTTTTGGATGCTCTGCTTTTTGTTGATATCTTTGAATATTCTGGTATTAAACTTGCTATTGCACATAGCTGCACACTTTATTCAGAAGCTTCACATTGGCTTTGAAGGAACAGTGTATTAAGAGATATCTCTTGTTTCGGATTAAGATGCGGAGGATGAGGGATTCCGTTACCTATATGTTTCGAATTAAGAGATGGAGGAAGTTTTCTTAACAGTTATTGTCACTTAACAAATCTTGTCAATTTTCAGAAATATTAGTTTGCCACTTTCCAGGACTTTCGAGGAAGAACCTACCATCTATCATTGGAAATAAGAACCTACTATCTATCATTGGAAATAGAACCTAGTACCAGATATATATGATTATGGTTACTGATTTTAGTTAAGATAAAGATAGAACCTACTACCAGATATATGATATGGTTACTGATTTTAGTTAAGATAAGGACCACAACAACTAAGTAATATCAATCATATTGATCAGGTTGTTATCATATAATGGAAGACACATAAATATGTGGCAGGTTGCCAAAAGTTCATTATGGCAACGACGGCTAATCACACATTTGAACATCTTTTAGAAAAATTTACTATCAATATCTCACATGTGCTTGTCAATCCTTTAAATTCACTATCAATATCTCACATGTGCTTGTCAACCCTTATTATGGTCAATTTAGTCAACGTAAATTTATCAGAAGTTTAATAAATAAAGAGTTGTCATGATTATTTAGCCACCAAACAGAAAATCATGAATAACATAAAAGGAATTTGCAATGAAATTTAACGAAATAGGACCAATTATTTAATCATCTTCCATGATGGTTGCAAGTTAGAAAGTGTTCCAAATATAATTATACAATATGTTATTCATCTTATGTTGTTAAAGATGTTTACCACAATTCTACTCTTCATCTTATGTTGTTAAAGATATTCAACACAATTTTACTCACGTTTTATAACATGTCTTTTGATCTTTTAAATCATGCATTGATGAAATTTAATATTGCAAGCTTAAGGTACAAGTTGATAAGATATTCTTAATAAAAAATATCATGATACTTTTTTATTATAATTGGTCAAGATGGCAATATGAACACATTTTTTTTAATTTTTGCTGTTGTTGAGGATGAAACCAAAGATGTTATGGTATGATTCTTCTAATTGTTACGAGCATACATCATGCCTCAGCGAATGTATGCATGATAACTGATAAAAAAAATCATATTGTCAATATTAAAATCTCTAAAAAGTTGTGACCTAGTCTTAGTCTATTACATATATCATATTTTTCTATTAGGTACATCATATGTTAGTCTATTATGTATTATATTGTATCCAATTTTAACAAGAAGTTCAAAATACAATATGACAAAATCACTAAATGTTTAAGTAATTTTATTTATTATATTGTCATATGTTATGAAATGAAACAATCCACTCTTCAAGCAAAGTTATTAGCAATGAGATCATAATTTCGACAAATAGTTTCTTGGATTGATCAAATATTTTGAAACAATGGACTCAAGCATATGATGGGGCATTGAATATATACATATGACAATAAATTTAATTAAAAACATGAATTCATGAATTTTATTTTGAATTGAGCACGATCCTTCCTCATTTTTACAATTGTTAATACAACATTTCGAAATAAACAAAAATTGGTTTGTTGAACAAGGGATCAAGTGCATGTTACGAATAAGACATCATTATCCTGAAAACATTATTGCTCTACCAAAAAAAATAAAAAACAATCTACTATGTGTAATGTGTAAAGATATAATTAAGAAAATTAAAACTTATTAAGGAGATAATCACTCTATAACTTGATTTATGTAATACACACTTAAATTAACTAAAGTGTGATTGTAGAAAATTTTAAAAATGATGGTGTGGTTATAGGAAGTTTTAAACTTTTTGACTTCTTTTTCCTTCTATCGTTATTATTTGTTCATGTTGTCATTTACAACAAATAACATTTATTGACCTAGTTTATAGTCTCTACAATATTTACAATGCTTATGAAATCCAATTTCATTCAATTTGAAATGAAAATTAATTTAGTCTAGTTATAGGAGACCAAATTTCATGCTTACTTAACTTCCTAATACAATGTCACTAATTAGAAAGATGAACTAGTAATCTTATTTATAACAAAAAAATCAATTCCAAATAAATAAAAAATATTCTTATTATAAGAATGAAGGTCACAATAGAGTCTATTATTTATATACACAACATTCAATATTGATAGTAAAATTTAATTCCAATCTTTGTTATTAATTTTTATCTTTTTTTTATTTTTGAACTATTAATTTATAACATCATTTTTTCCTACTATGCCACAAAATAATGAAACAAATATTAATATATAAGTTCACAAAACTAAACACAACTAGTTTTTATGCTATTCCAAAGCACAAATCTTATATTAATTTCTATAATTTTAACATATATTATTTTTCTTATAAATTTTATAAAATTGTCTATTGGTCTTTTTTTAAATAATTGTAAAATATTAATTTTAAGTTTCTCAAATAATATTTTTATATAAACAATTAAATTAAATATTAATATTTTTTTAATAAAGTCGTATGTATTGATATTATCTATGAATAATATAATGTAATAGAAGATTTAATAGTTTGTTTAAAATTATAAAATGTTTTTTTTTTACATACATGTTTAGGTGAGTTGAATCTCAATATTGTAAGGAACCGGTGTCAAAGTTAGAATAATATTTATAAAAACATATAATCAATAATCAAGAACAAGCCTTTCATTTATGTTTTTACATTATAAGATCTTGATCTCTATCAACTGAACCTACATTTATTGATAAACTCAATACAAGTTTAAACATAAGGTTAATAAGATAATTTTGTTCTAAAAAAAAGTATTAATAAGAGGTGATTCTTTGAAAATTATAATTGGTTTATTTTTATAAATTTTTTCTATAAACCATTTTAAGAGAAAAAAATCAACTGTTTTTGTCAAATTTTTTCTTCCCAACTGATTTTGTCATTTTTGAACAGGGACATGTGAAGAAAACAGCAGAAGAAAATGAAAAATATTAAATCACAATTGTTTTCAATCTTAGTTTCTAATTTTTTCAAAAAATTAACAAATTTTAGGAAGAAATTGACTTATGAGTATTATGTAACTGTCTTAAAAAAATAGTTTCTTAAAACGAAATGTAAAATAAATCAAACAACATCTTTACAAAAGCCCTTGTCTGATATATTTATTTTATGCTGTTATAGTTTTAATCTTTGTATGAAAATGAACCTAAAATGTGGTTATGCTAATTTCCTTCTTTTCTCATTTTTAAAATAGATATATTATCTTTGTTAAGTTTTTAATAAAATGAAATTTATATTTTTTTAGTTTGTAAATAAAGATTCACTTCCTATATGTTTTTAATAAGTAATAATAGTTTTTTTTATATTTTTATAAAATAATAATTTCTTCTTTCATACTACTTAAAAAATATTATATTAATTAAAATTAAAATACTTTTGTTAAATTTTCTTAAAAATAAAAAAAAAAGATGAATATCACTTTATTAAAAATAGAAAGAATGTTGATATTATTTAGAAAGACGATTGTCTAATTAAGAATATGTAAATATCATTTTATTAAAAACATAAAAAAAAATTAATTTAAAAATTAGAAAAGATGCAAATATTATTTAATATAATATCGGGAAACCGTGTATTTTTTTTTCATTGTTTGAAGACTTGAAATAGCTATAACTTCTTTTAAATAAATTCGTTCCTAGTTGTTCTCTCTTCAAGTATATAGTTTAACCAAATTTTCTGCAGTAATCCTTTGTCAGTCACAGCTTTAGTTTTGACAGGTTTTTCAGATAAAAAACGTGTTGCTTATACAATTAACCTCTCACAATTCCAAAAAAAAGCCGCCTCCAATTATCTGGGAATGTTTGGGTTATTCAAAAGATAATTTATGTCTGAAAAAGAAGAGCGGAATTTGTTGAAGTGAAAAACACATAAAAAAGTGAGGAAATGAATGTAATACAAATTGAACCTGATTTTGATCTTCTCTTGTAAAACTTTCACACTATCATTTAATATTGTTAGAACATTAACAAGTTTCTAACTTAAAAGGTAAAAAATGAACACAATACTATGATAGTGCAAAAAGTTTTCCCGAGTGTTAATCAAAATTAAATTCAAAATTTATCCCAGAATTTACATAAAACTACAAGAATCTATCTATAATGATGCCCCCACAAGAGAAAAATTAAGATAAAAAGGAAAGGAAGAAGAATCTTTCTTGGTTACAAAAAAAGAATGAAAGTTACCCTTTTGATCACACAGTGGCCTGTAATCTTTATGGTACTCATCAGGAGAACAATGACGGCATCAAATCGAAAACCACTTGAGCCTTTTGATGTTTTGTTCCAGAGAGGCACGCCCCCATGTAATGTCAAGTTCTCTCAATTGAGTTTCTGTCAGTGACTAATATCATGCTTTTGTGTCAACTTGTTTCATCATTATTTTTCAAACTTAAACCACTTCCAGTTTGCATAAAGTGCTTCATTTTCAAAAGGTAGGGTACTTGTTGGAATGGGTTCTAATCGTTGAGTTTTGACAGAAAATGGTAGTTTTTCCTTGTATTTCTTTGCCATCATATCAGCCTCCAGATAAACTCTCTTTTCATGGCCAAAAATATCATTAGAGATCTATCAATATCAGTCCAACTAAAATCAAAGCCAACTTTGACTTTGTTTGGATAAACTTCTCAATAATCACTAATAGAAAAAGAAAATAAGAGAAAAAAAAAATGAATTAAACTTCTCTCATAAGTTAAAATTAGTCATGCACAAGTTAGAAACACCTTTTAAAGAACTTAAATGAGATACCTTTTTGTAAATATTAAGGTGCATAAGATGATTTTAGCTCATGTGTTACCATCTTATTTCCTTCTCTTATAAGAACTTATTGAGAAGTTTATCCAAACAGTGTCTTTATTAAGAAAATAATATATGTATACCTCTTTATTTGATAGAAAAAGGCCAGGTTCACTTTCAAGGTCAGCAATGCTGCATAGCAAGAAAAGCAAAAGGAGTTAAAGTCGGCTATTACAGAAACAGGAATAAACTGAATGTACCCAACAATTACAGAAGAAAGTTAAAGTCAGTAATCCATTACCTTAAAGAAATTTTATCAGGAAACATTGACTTCACAACAAGAACTTTGACATTCTCATCAACAGATAGTATGTCACTGACAGAAGTAACTTCAGCTCTAGAGATATTTGAAACATGCAGCAATCCACTGAAAGTCGTCAAATAGGTACATTTAAATTTCAAAATTTCAGGTTGATGTAACGTAAGCTGGCTTAATCCAACTTTTAAGAATAAAAATCATGAAGTTGATATATAACTCTTCAAGATGATAAAAATGCCTGAGAAGCCTCTTAACAACAAAGAAACCAAACCATAGTGGCAGACGAGAGAGAGAGCAGTGGTATAATAGATGAGCATGGGAATAATACAAAACTATGAAAGGTAGGGAAATAACTGAAAATTATGCAAGGATTGATACACACCTCACTTTTATTTTGTAAGAGAATAGAAGCTCAGTGCAAGTTGCACCAATACCAGCTAAATTTCATTTATGCTGTGTCTACTTTGGGTTTAAAACAATACACTGCTTAAAAGGGTGTAGATAAAAGCAATGCAGACAATTGAGGAAATATTAACATCTATTATGTTGTTTTGAAATTTAAAGGAAAACAATTCTTACGTAGACCGTAAAAGCCCTCAAACTGCTAACTATAGTGCTGCTAAAAACTTCAAATGTTTCTTTCGGAGCTTCAACTTTTCTTTTTATGTAAAATACTTACACAATTGTGCTTTTATCGGTTAAAATATTTTTTCCTATAGGGGTTCAAGGTTTTTATTTTGCATCCTTTTCCTATAGGTGAGCTCTGAAGCATGAATTTCCACTTTTACAGGGAAGATTGAAGAATCTTTAAGACAAATGAAAGCAACAAGTCCAAAAGGTTAAACATTGGTTACTTTAGGCAGACACCTCAAATGATATGGAAGGAGGAGATGGACTACCCTTTTACACAAATTTCAATAGATCCGTAAAATGGAGCACACTAAGTACTCTTATATTCTCTTTTTATATTAAAGATCTCACTTTAGGAATCTAGTCAGAAAGTGACTCATTAGTCGCTCCCCCATTAGTACCCTGAATCTATGTATGTTCCAGCATAATATCATCTGCAGCAGAGCTATTATTCACTTATTGATCATGTCAAAGATTATAAAAACATGTGATTTTCTGAGGCAAATCTTAGTTTTTCAGTTAAGCAAACACTTGTAGCCACCAATTTATAAAGTATATCATAGGTTTTCAGTTAAAAAATACTTGTTTACTAATGTGTTATTCTCTATCTTTTCTATCTGTCACGTATAGGAAACGGACTTGTAATAGAGTTTTCTTTTCTTCACACTGGAACCATCCATGATTCTCTACGATGGGGTTAACCTTGAAAAAAGAATAATACCAAGCGGAATCCCTTTGAATAAAGTTGTGATTTATCAAACAAGATAAAAAAAAAATGGCCAAAGCCATTCATATACAAACAGTGAACTGACCTTCTGTTACTTTTTCCTAGCTTAATTTGGGCTCCATACGGTAGGATCTTTTTCACAGTCCCATCTAGAAGTGTTCCCTCACGAAGATTCAGTTTTTCCTGAAATATGTTGTCCACTGGAAATTTCAGAAGACCAAAAAGAAAAAGAAAATCCTAAAAACATCTCTTGAAAAAATAAAGCAAAAGAACAATGAAGAATAGGAAATAGGAAGAGTTGAATACTAACCCAAGCTTCCCTCTCACTAAGTATAAAATTGTTTTTAGTTTCATCTATATGAGTAATTTGTACATACATTCTGCGTCCCACCTACATCATTGTAATCAAGTGGAGGAGGTAAGAAGCAAGGGAGACCAAATAAAGACTGATGATAGCAGCAACAAATGTATTTTGTCATACTAAAGATTCTTCTAAGTGTAAAAGGAAACCATAAATACAAGAAAGAAAAATGTTATAAAGAAGTACAGAATCTTTTCAGGTAATTTGCTGACCACTTTAAATTGTATTGCAATAACTTATTATGCAAGACAACTTTTGGATCATCATTTTTCACAATATGAACCCATAATAATATTTGCAATGGTATCATTTGTGAAGCTATACATATTGTTATCAACAGCTCTACCAAATAACAGATAATAAAATAAGAATATCGGTAGAAGCCATCCAAATAAGAAAAATGTTTTTTTTTTCATGTCTTGGAGGAAAGTTCCAAGGCTGCAACTTACATATTCTTTCAGTTCCGTAAAGCTAGTTGCTCTTTTTACAAGCTCAGCTTTGGGTATAAAAGCTCGCAAACCCTGCCCATACAAATTCAGAAAGAGATAAGCATCTACCTGAATGTCACATAAACATAAATTTCATGTCAATGGCACACACCTCAATTCTTGTTAGCAGGCCCCCAGTATTCCACTCGGTAATTCTAACCTCTATAGGTTCATTGAGCTGTTTTATCTGCCCAAAACATTAAAAAAAATTGTAAATTTAAATCTCACCAGCATTAGAAAGATGTTATTTGACTTAACATGGGATGAGATTGGAACAAGGATAAGACAATATTTGTGAGATCAAGGACATCGATTTTATTATTAGATCAAACTATGTTTTCCTTCGGACTACTATTTCGGGATAAACATGACATAATATTTGCTTAACATGTTGATACAAAACAATAAAGAGTAACAACCTGATCGATTATTTTTCTGTTTTTAGGAACAATAAACTTGTTTGATAAATAGTCTTCCAAAACTGTTTCCAAAAACAATATTTATTTTTCTGTTTTAGAATAAAAAATAGAACACCCCCAAGTTGTTTTGGTTTTCTACTATCGATTTATTATTGCTCATGTTTTCTTCTTACATTGTCCCATCTTTTCACTCCTACTCCGCAAATATTAGATTTTGAAAGTTGTTTCGTAAAATGCTACCTCTGATCCTTTTTGCAAGGACTGAGAGAGGTAGTTTTTAGAAACTAAAAAACAAAAACACAATCTAACACACCCTTAGATGTCTATTTTGGCCTGTGAATCATACACAGTTTCATATTCGTCCTCAATTTATAATATATTAATATCATAATTGGTGATGCCAATACACAATGCAAAAGTATACTTCACTCTCATATTTGTTCCATCAAATTAGTCATTAAAATCATAGAATTGACCCTTCGCATCAACTATCATAGAAGGACCAATTTATTGTCACTATTAAATGGAGGACAAATACCATTTCATGAATATTATATTTTAACAATTAAGCAGCCATTAGAACTGTCAAACCCACAAGGAAGCATGGATAAGGCGAATCTCAAATACCATGTGTATCCTATTTTTAAGATATAAAGGATATCATATGTGCAACACACACATATAGATATGCATAAAAATCACAAAACATAATAAATATTTAATTGCAGTTCCGCAAATGCAAACTAAGCATGCTTCACGAACATTACTAAAAATAGAATAAAGATTGTAAATTATGTTGTCATAGATAACTGCCCATTGCCAACAAGCAGTAGTAGCAATCTTATTTCCTCCTTGAAAATCAATCATAGAAGAAAAGGAAATTTTCTTTGTTTTGCTCGTCATGTGCCTGCAACCTGTGCACAGGCAAGGTTTCCAAATGTGTCCAATATCCATTACAGATACACAAAGCAAATGCAAGTATGTATTAATGCCTCACATAAAAAAATTCTGCATAGAAGTTGGAATATCTACTAAACTAAACATACTGGTGTGGAAAAGAAAGGAAGAAAAGATAGAGAAAAACCTGCCTCACTCGATGCCAGGCAGTTCTGCGAAAGAGTTTTCTGGTGGAAAGCAATGGCCGGCCACTGAATGTCCTACCTAAAACCTCAGCAAACAAAATGGTTCCAATCTCCACAACAGGCCTTCCAAGCACTGCCACTCCACTCATTGCCTCCTCATTCTTCACAATTCCCATCTTCCCCTCAACCATGAAATCCTCAGCATCCCTGTTCACATCACACAACAAGTTCTCCATTTCCTTACCATACAAGGGAAGCACTTCCTTGGTCAACATTGTACCTAGCAAGTCTGCCCCTATATTCACATCAAGCTTGTTTTCATTACCTGAAACAACAACACCCACCACAAAATCTCCAGGCTTTGGGTCATAGTACTCAACATTAACCCTCTTAACTCCCTCTTCATTCTCAACCTCCAACCCCTCACCCTCTTCCTCAACATCCTCCCCAGAATCTTTACCTTTGAAAAACTTCAAGAAAGGTGCCAAAGCCTCCTCTTCCGAGGGCTTTTCTTGCTCTTCCACTTCAACTTCAGATGAAGGCTCTTCCGCAACAACCACAGGAGAAGGCTTGTTTAGCAACTCAAGCTTCTCGAGTTCTTGAGCGGTGGTTCCCTCATCAATAGCCTCTTGAGACACATCAGTGGAAAAGCCATCAAACCCATCACTCCTGGAGCAGAGTGTGAAGTGGGTATAACCCAAAATTGAATCTTTCTTAGAAACTATGGAAGCACGGGGAGTGGAACGAGTAATCTTAGCAAAAGAACGAAACTTTTGGTGCTTAGTGGGATTGGGGTGCGGTTTGTTGATGAAGATGTTCTTAACTGGTATTATTGTGCAGTTGGGAGAGCAATGGAATTTAGAAGGATGAAGAATAAATGGCATCTTGGAATGGTGGTGCACACAGCATCACCTTTGGTTTTCAGACAGACACAAAACAAGAATATTGATTTTTGTTTTATCCTTTCAGGTTTGATGTCATGTGTCTCCCTCTCTGCCTTTCTTCTCCTTGATATTTTTGGAATCTCAAATTCTCAGTAGATTTTCAAGCTATTCAGCATAAAGCTCAACTATTAATTTTTATCAGAACAAATTAACTATTAATTTAGTATGACAGAATAACTTTTTTACATAACTATAATTAATAATTATTATGTATTCTTAAATTAATAATTATTATTTATTCTTAAATTATATAATTTATAATAAATAAATACTTAGTAATATAATTTTTAAATTTAATATAAATCATATAAATGATAGTATTAAATTAATTTTACATCAAAGTAACAGATTATCAACTCTATTATATTTTTACATATTTGTAATCGTATTTTTAAAATTAAATATTTTTAATTTGTATTTTATTTTTGACCATTTTTAGTTATCTATTTTGTTTTTTTTTTCTAACTTATTTTTTCCTCTACTTAATACAATCTTTAGTTTTTTTTATTGAAAATTCAACTTGTTTACAAAATTATAAAAATGTACTTTCAATGGTTGCAGTTCTTTTTAATACCCACTATTTCAAGTTATGTTTTTTGAAATATTAAATTATAGTTTCTTTGTATTTGTTTCTTTTCTTTTGAATATTTGTTAAAAATATTTTTTTTAAACATCCCGTAAGAAAAATTTTCATTTTTATTTATTATTTTTCTTCTATCACTCATTATGTAAGATTTATTCATTTGTATTAAGTAGGCTGTTAATTTTATTCTTATTACGTAAGATATTATAATGATAAATAATAGGTTTGTTTTGTTTTGATTTTATTATTATTTTTCGATATTTTTATATTAAATTATTTATTTTAATCACTGTTCTACTTATAATATTTATTTCAATATTTTAGCATTATATTTCAAGATATTGATAGTCATAAATAATATTTTTATTTATTTATTCTATTTTATTTAATGTTCTATATTTCCCTATTTATTTTATTTATTCTTCTGAATGATTTAAGAATAAATTACAACGTCATTCTTCTTTTTTTTTTCAAATTACACTTACATGCATATTCTTTTCAGTATTATAATAATCTTTGTGAGAAAGTGCAAGCGAAATGTTTCTAATATTTAAGCAACCACATATATAATATTACTGCTATAATTCGAACCTTACACTCTTAAATAAGGTATATAGTTAGATTTTTACCTAATAAGCAATGATAAGTTGCTATATTATATACACAGTATTCTGTTTACATAAAAATAACTGTGTCATTATGTGAATTCGGATGATCTTCACCACAAATCTGGTTTAAAAGCATTGCCAAGTAATGTGTGTGGGAATAGAGGATTAAGACAAAGAACAATATATCTACATGGTTAAAATTTATTTTCCTAAATTATTATTCAAAGTAAGTTAAAAGTCTCACAAAAAGATGAACAATAAATAAGTTTAAAAATTTAAATATATATATTCCACTCGCATGTCACCACAGAGTCTCGCTAACTTTCTTCCACAAAATCAAGTTAAAAACAGAAAAAAAAAGTCACGTTGAGTTATATTTTTAAATTCAAATTATATTATATTTTCCTGAGTACTATTCATATAATTGTAAATTGTATTGTCAAATAGAAAAATAGTAATTTAAAGTGTAATCAATTAATTTATCCTGTTGTCTATGCATCCAGTTTAACTTTTTATGCTAAATTTTTGGAACTCCAATGCCAACCAAACATGTGCCACATAGATTTGAAATTTGAAACAATTAGAAGAATCTCAAAGGATAACATTTACTTTAAAATTCAGGAAGTCAATTACATTCCAAAAATAAAAAATCTCACACTGTTCCGAACTTAAAATTACCTGATTATACACAAATTCTTTCAATACTAGATAATTAACTGTGTGTATCATTATGCGAATTTTCGGATTATTTTAATTTTGTTATAGTTTTTACTTTTATTCGAAAGAAAAATCCATTTAACTACAGATATCAGAATAAATAAATAAATATGTATAAAAGTATAAACAGAATAATTAATTTTAGAAGCTTTTATTTTTTGTCCATTTTACTGCAGAAGCATTAAAATCGAGTAAAGCACTCGTACATTTTTAAAAAAATACTATAAATCTTCGGAGATTTTTTAATGTTGATAGTTCGAGTTATATTATTTATTTACTAGTGCTTCAAACAAATTTAGGAATAACTATTCCTAAAGTCTATAATTTATCGTAAAAGAAAATTGAAAGAAAAGCAAATAAAAGAAGGGGATTGCTTCCTCCACCCCTTCAGTTGAACCTACACTCCTACACATTTCAAAATGATTATTTTATCTATTTTAAAGTGGCTTTAGGATTACCTGCTTTGTTCTACAGTTTTTTTTTTTAATTTTATAAATATATTCCATAACAAGTTTTTTGTAACAAGATTTTTAGAATAAATTTTACATATTATATATAATTTCTTTTGGAATAAGTTTTTTAAAACAAGTTTTTCAAAATAAGATTTTTTGTTTTAGCGATTTCTTTCATTTCTTCTCTTGCAGGTGTGATGTGCATGGTAATGGAGTGCAAAGAGAGACGCGGACGGAACAATTTGACTGTGCAGATAAAAAACAGGGGTGCGGAAAATAATTTTTGTAAAAGAAAGTTCAGCCCCACTGTTGTCGAACAAACAAAACAGTAGAAAATGTAAATAGCTATAGTTTTAATTTGTGACGTTAAACATATTCAAACTATACAAAATTTAAAACAATTTTATTGCATATGGTACGCTATTTACTTTTATAATGATTATCTTAAAAATCACATCAATGGTAATTTATTATTGAGTGATGATTTAATTATTTTATATCATCAGTGCATCTTTACTATTAAAGTTTTTAAATTTATTATATATTACAACAATGACTTAACGGTCGTATAAAGTTATACTGTCAGCATACGATCATTAAACCCTTAAAAATATTTTAAATAGATTTTAAATAAATTAGTGAGAATAGAAATTAAATAAACTGATAATTTATGAATTAACTTTTTTCATGTGGCAGCTTGAGTAACTTGTGAAGTCAGGTATAAGCTACTAAATAAAATACGTATACGGATCATAAAGGTATTATTTTTCACAAATTATGGGGTTATTTGCTATGTTTACTTACAATGTCATATTTTTTTTTTTGTTATTCTGTATTTATTATTTACATGACTTTAATTTATAAAAGAATATTTTTAAATAACGATTGTAAATTTTCGATTTTGGTCGTATTTATGTTTAATAATAATAATAATTTTACTTAATTGCTTCTTTGATAAGTTTTGTTTGATCCTTTATGACTCTATTTAATTTGAATTTACCCATACTTACCTCATCAATTTTGTCATCTAATCCAACAAGAGGGTTTGACTTTGTATATATGATCCAAAGGTTTCTTGACAAATGAATTTTTTGCTCTTTGGTCAATATCTTTAGTATTATTTCATTTCAAAAGATTCACATTTCTACATTCCATTTTGGAACATGTGTTATGGAAATGTCAAGAAAGTCCATTGTTTTTAAATACAGAATAAACACAATATTATATTATATGAATAAAGTGTAACTAAACACATAAGTACTACAAAACCCTCTCTCCTAACGAGGTAATAACATCATCATAAAAGTGATTAATCTCCACAAGTTTAAAATTAGGTTGGTATTTTTAACCTATATATCATCTAATTTGTTAAACTAGCAGGATGGGACAGGTAGGCTTGCCAATCCATTCTTTCAAATTAAAAATAATTTAAAAAATTAACTTTTATATTATATTATTTGAAAAATTAAAATATAAATCTAATATACTTACAAATTAATTAAATTTTAATTATTAACTATAATAAAATAATTTAGTATATAAGAATAATAATTATTTTAATTTATTTGATAGAGACATTAATTAAATAATTAAAAATTTAAAAATTATTTATATAATTAGATTATTTTTAATATATATATATATATATATATATATATATTATAATTTTAAAAGCATAAAATTTAGGAAAATAAAATTAAAAAAAAAAAAAAAACAGAAGTTGTAGGACCAACTCACTAGCTTTGTTTGTCTTTAGGGTGTCTTTAAATTTTGAGAGATTAGAAAAGAGTATATTTGATATGAGAGTTACTCAAAAAATATATATATTTAGGATGAAAAGAGAGACGACAAAAAAATGGAAAAAACAAACTTTATAAAAGTCTGTTATTAATCTGATGATTCTTAAAATATCTTTCTTTAATAAATAAAATTGTAAGATTATAAATTTAAAAATTAAAATTAATTTAAAATAAAATATGATTAATTTATTAAATATGATTAATGAATTATTCTTTAATTAATAGAATAATAAAATTATTAGTTATTTTAAAGTAAAATTAAAATTAAAATGTAATTATTATTTTTAATATTATTATAATTATTTTGATTATTATTATTATTTATAATTTTGTTGTTATTTATAATTTTATTGTTTTTATTATTATCATTATTATTTATAATTTTATTATATTTTTTATTTTTAACATTGATATTATTAGTATTTTATTTTTAAAAATATATAATTTTTATTATTTTTATATAAATCTATTACAATATTTTTGTTTTTATTATTATTTTAATAATTATTATTATTTTTTATATTATATTATATAATTAATTATATAAAAATTTATAATAAAACTTGATTACATTCTTCACCAATCTTCACAACTATGACAAGAAAGAGTGTCGGCAAAAATTTGTTTTGTTCTCACTTTTTAATTAGTTTTATTTTCTTTGATTTTTGCGCTTCGTGAAAATAAAATAAAATTAATTATAATTCAAAATATAAAAATAAAATTAAAATAATTGTATTATTTTTATTTTATATTTTTTTATTATTATTCTATAGATTTATTTTAATTTTACTATTATTAATTTATATTTTTATTATTATAATTATTATTTATGATTTTTTAATTTTTTTATTTTTATTATTAATATTATTAGTATTTTATTTCTATAATTATCTTATTTTTATTTTTATTTTTATAATTTTAGTGGATTTATTTATTTAACATAAAACATATTTAACAAAATATTAAATTTATTTTATTTTATTAATTATTTTAATATTATTATTTATTATAAATTTAATTATTATGTATTTTTAAATTATTTATTATTTCAAAATAAATAATATGTGTTTTTTTATACTTTATTTAACTATAATCTATTAAATTAATTTATTATATATGATATACTTAAACTTTCCCTAATTTTTTTATATATTAGGTGGAAAAGTTTGAAAGAATAAACTTTTTCGTTTTTCAGGTTTCTCCATTTTTTCATATTAATCAATCTTTTCTATTTTTTTAATTTTTTGTCGTCTAAATAAATATACTATTAATAAGATGGATCGATCAATATTTATAATACGTGTTCTTTCATGACATACTAATATATTTTGTAACAACCTAGAAAATCTGTCATTTGAGTACAAATGGTAGTAGTGAAATGAGCACTTGATTATTATATTATTAAATTAAAAATGCGTATTTATAGAAAAAGTAAGTAGTCAAGTCTCATTTCAACTCAAGTCATCATCTCTCTAAAATCCCTAATCCCATTTTTCCTCTGACTTCTCTCTAAGTCTCTACTTCCATACCTCATCAGTTTCTCAAGCGGAGCCCACCATTGGACTCGTGACAGATAATAGAGCAAGTCTACCCGATCAGAATCTCCGTTAGAATAAGTTCATTTTCTGCCCTCTTCCCTTATAGCCATTTTTAGATTTTCGTTTTCTTCTATCTTATGAGGTGGCCTCTGAGTTATCACATAGTGTCTTTGTGAGCTCATTTCCTCAGTGTTTTAGTCTGATCGTTGATCAGATGTTCTTTGGTGCAAATTTGAGTTCTTAAAGATATTAAGCTTTGGGGCTGTTATAGAGAACTTCTAGTACAATTCAGGTAAGGGAAGCTAACCTGAATGCTTGTTTGATTTACAAATTTAAGTCTTGAATAGAGAAGTTAATGATTGTAGTAATTGTACAGTTTGTATCTGGTAAAGTTTCATGCAGGTCTGAAATGTTGAATTGAATATTGCATGTATGAGATAGTTGTATGAAAATTGATGATATGTTGATCTGTTGAATAGATAATTTGTGTTAGGGTAAATCATTCATCGTGTATGTGGCTTGATTTTCACCCAATTTAGTCATCTGAGGCATGCATGGTAACTCTGATATAGTGAATTCTGTTGATTTTTCTGCATAATTCGCCCAAGCGACATCATCTCGCCCAGGCGAGAATGGTTTCGAGTAGCAAGTATGCTCTCTGGACTGTTTTCGCCCAGGCGAGAAATTACTCGCCCAGGCGAGAAAGTAGTTCGCTTAAGCACGGGTACAGTCGACCAGGCGAGGAAGTCCCTGGAGCACGTGTGCTCTCTGGAGTGCTTTCGCCTAGGCGAGAAATCTTTCGCCCAAGCAATGAGGTATTCTCGCCCAGGCGAGAGTATTTTCGCTAAGGCGAAAATAGACCTTGCTCTTTGGACTACTTTCGCCCAAGCGCTAAATTTTCACTCAGGCGAGGGGTATTTTCGCCTGGGCGAAATTGGTCTCGTCCAAGCTAAAAAAAAAAATAAATTTTTTTTGTCAAAGCCTAGGCATAGTGTTTTCAGGAAAGAAAACACCCGTGCCTTGGTTAATTAGGAAGTGCATTGTCTAAGGATCTGATCAATAACGATTGATATCCTGACTCTACTAGTAATAGGAATCAAATAGATGATCATTACTAGGTGGTGAGAGTCGAAGGAGGTCTG
>Ga0099825_1000070_pt1 | contig 65322 bp, 14 predicted proteins | sample SiratroredBW_FD_76838 | JGI IMG/M metagenome (GOLD analysis project Ga0099825, IMG submission 76838) | Root nodule microbial communities of legume samples collected from California, USA - Siratro red BW | ecosystem: Host-associated > Plants > Roots > Nodule | place: USA: California | collected...
CAGTAATTTTGTATGTGTCAGATTCCTACTTATTTAAATACTAGACACCACTATTAATCTTATATTTATTTTTATTTGACATTATATTTTATTAATAAAATATTATATATAAATAAAATAATAATATATATTATTGTTAAATAGTCTTAAATAATGGTGTCAAAATATCACTACTCTTTAAAAAAAAGTCATGATTGATATTTTTCAAAATTTATACAACCCTTTGATAATTATATATAACATTATTTTATATATATATATATATATATATATATATATATATATATATATAATATTTAAAAAAAGTGATTGTCAAAATAATTATTTTTCATTTAAAAATACTTTTTAAACGACTGGTTAGTTAGTTATACTAACCATTACCATGCCCTGGAACATTGTTGTGGTTAGTTAGTCACTTGTCATAAAAGCTTATTAATTAGTTTGGCAGATAAAGTACTCTATATAAAGAAAGAATTTATTGTTTAGATATACATGTGTGTATTTAGAAAAAAAAGAGTGGTTTTCTGGCATGTTTATATATTGAAAATTAGGTGTTTGTTAAAAAGATTATGTTATTTATTTATTTTTTATTTCTTTTTAATATGAAATTTTTAAATGAAGGATTAAGAGAAAGTGTATGCTGATTAATTTGACTTGGGATATTCACTAAGAATTTTGTACGTGATTATCCACATTATTCCTACCTAATTTTGAACAATTTGTCATTCAGTTTAGGTAAACTTCTTAGTATATAACTCGTAAAAGAAAAATAAAAAATAAAATTGATTAGTTTTTCGGTTAGTTGAAATTAACACGACTACAATAAAAATGTAACTACCGTATATTTATTTTTAAAATTATTATTATTATTATTATTAATTTTATTATTATTATTCACAATTTGCTGAAAAAAAAATTAGGTAATACAAATATTGATATAAAACTTATTATCACTGTACTAGATAAACTACAATCATATTTTTATTATTATTATTTTTATTATAATCAGTGTTAATAATAACATTAAAAATATTATGAATAATATTAAATAATAATACTATCTATTATAATAATAATAATATTAATTATTAACATTACTTATCGATTCAGAGCAATATCTAAAATTTATAGATAATACTAAATTTATCTATATATTTGTATATATATAATAATAATAATAATAATAATAATAATAATAATAATAATCTTAAATAAATTGAAAATTTATTGAAGTGTACGTATCTTAAAAGTTAGCAAAGAGAAACTCTAAACAAGATAAAATATATAATTGATTTTATTTCATAAGAAATGCTTAGTTTTACTTTTTATTTTACATATTTGTAGAAAAAGTTATTCAAACTAAATATATAAAGTTTTAAAAGGATAAATATCGAATTTCAGTAAAATTCTAATAGTATGAAGTGTTAAAAATTTTAACTATTTTATCCGTTTTACAGTTAAAAACTAATAATAGAGATTGAAAGATAGGTCTTAAAAGCATTAAAAGTTACAAAGAAACAAATGAGTGTTACCCATTTTATTTTACTTTAGGAAATTGAACCATAATTATTCATCTTCAACAAAAAAAACGATTACACGACATATTAGACAAAGCATGAAAAGATTAAGAGTACAATAATCGTTTATCAACTAAACTAATTTAAATATTTTAAACTTAAAGTGTAATAAATATTATTATTTTTAATTATTTTGAATATGAATCAGATTTCTAAAACAAAAATATTATTAAATAAACTTTGTTTCAAATTGTTTCTTCATTTGTATATTTTACACTTATTTGAAATACTTGGAGCATACTGAGTTATGTGAAAAAGTGGTAAATTTTAGTTATGAGTAGCAAAATTTGTCTTCTGTCGAAGAACTTTTGACTCTGTTGATGAGACATGACCAATGTCCATCTCTTCTCTAGTAGACTTAGTCCAAGTCAATTAGGTTCAGTACGAGCAAGAAAAAACTTTTTGAGTTATGACACGTTTTGCAGAGAGAAGAGAAAATAAGGTATTGAAATAAAATTAATATAGAAATAAATAAAAATTAAGAATATTTAATTAAAAATTAAAAAAAAATAATAGAACAAAAATACTAATTAAACTCGTTCACTTTTTATATTTCTTCTTATTTCTTTTCACCAAACAAACTTTAATTAAATCCACCAGACAAACCTTGTTATATTGAGATATAAGATAATTTTACATAGAGACGTGTTGATAAAAGAAAAACCTTCTAGATCGATAAATTCTCAATGTTATTTTCTTATGCATTAATTCACACTTTAATAACTACCCTAGTTTTGTCTCTATGCAGGGCAAATCCAATCTTTCTCTTCCACAGCATTGTTTCTTAAAAATAAAACTTATTTGTCATGAATTTTAGTAAAGTGAGATAATTTTGATTTTGGTAGGTAAATATTTTTTTCTTTATTTTTTTTCCTCTAAAATACTACTAATGAAGAATGATAAAAAGATTTGTATCCATGAATATAGGTGGATAATATCCATAATAATATTTTATAATATGTATGTATTTAAAAATTGATATTATTTAAAGATAATTATGGTTTTATAAATGAGTTGACTCATAATTTAGGATGGAAGTTTGTAGATTGTTTCGATCTAACTGTACTTAAATAGCTAGACAAACTTGTCGGACCAAAATATCTAGTTCAACTTAGGTCTTTTTTTTATTTATTTAGTCTTTTATTATGTACCTTTTTTTTTTTATCAAATAACGAGTCAAACCTTAAAAAAAATTATTAACTAACACATAGCACATGATCCTTAAAAAAATAAAATTATTAAAAAGTTGTTTATTTATTTCAAAACAAAAATAAATGTTAAGGAAAAAATCAAACTTTTAAAGGGCGAAAATAAAAATAAAAATATATTTTATAGATATTAAAATTAAAATTCACTTATTTTATGAAGATTAAAAACAATAATTTCAAATTTAATTTAAAAACTAAAAATAAAGAAAAAAATTATATTACTAAAATTAAAACTTGTTTCTATTTCAGAAACTTAAAATATATTTAAGCCCGAGAACAAATACATCAACTAAAAAAATAATATACAAATTTTATTGGATTTATTTGAATACGGCAATAAAATCAGATTTGATCCGATTTTTTTTCTTTTGCGATTGCAGTGAATATAATGAATTGATAGAAAAAAAAACATAATTAATATATATAAGTGATAAATAATTTATCTTCTAAGTTTTTTAAAATAAGGAGACAAACAATAATGAAATAAGAGTCGAACATATAAGATATTAAAATAAGAGTCAACATATAAGAGAATGATACCTTTAATTAAAAGTCTTAGAATATTGGGTTTATGAGTCTTCTTTGTGAGACTTATAGTCACACTCGAAATCTCCTTTGATACCACTTGTTAAGAAAATAATACCACTTGCTAAGAAAATTGAAGGGAGAAATAGGTCTTCTTTGGGAGACTTAGACTCACACTTGGAATCTCCTCTTATATCACTTGCTAAGAAAATTGAGAAAAAAAACATCAGAGAGCCAAACAAAAATGAGACAATAGTCAACATACAAGAAAATGACATCTCCAACCTAAAACCTTAAGACATTGGATTGTGGGTATTCCGTTGCTTAACTTTCTCATTTTTACTTTCAATTTAGAACTTAGAACCACACATACCTAACAAAAATTTTGTTAGCTAATTTGAATTCAAATTTTAAAATAATAAATTGTTATAATAATTACCGTTAGATTTATTAAACAATCCATTATCTAATTAATTGTATATATTTAGTTCTATTTTATAAATTTTATGCAGGAAATTTAGCGCTATTCCATAAATTTTTGTGCAGGAAATGATTCCTATTTAGTATGAGAGAAATATATGAAGATTGTAACTCAACCTCTTACATAAATAAACGAAATGTGTGTTCGGTATGTAGTGAAAGACAAGTTTCACTCCATGGATTAAATTTTAAATTTGAATTAGACAAAAATATAATTCTAATATATTTAAATAAAATTTATTTCTTCAATTTTTATTTATTATTTAAATAAATTAAACAGTAATAAGATGTCCCGGTAATTAAACAATTATAATTTGACTGATAAAATCTTAAAAAATTTCTTAAACAACTTAACTTAAGGATTAAAGTAGGAAATTTAAGACCACTAAACCTGCGTCAAATAAAAAAAAAACGGTTTCTTTTAAGAGTAAAAAAATTAATAAATGTGAAGCATATAAGGGTGCTTTAACCCATTATAAAACAAAAGGTAAGAATATTTAACTGTTAACAAAACATAGCACTCTCTTATGACTAGCACCCACTACTGTACCATAAACAGAAATAAGCACAAGGTAAAATATCAAAATAGTAGATAACGTAGAGCTAAGATAAAACTTCACTTTAACTCATCTTTGCACTATTAGTTAGACTAAACTTATTAATAACTAATGTAAGGACCTATCTTATTATGCACATTGAACAATATCTCTCATAATATAAGGATAAAATCATGTAATGTACCTAAAAAGGTTTTTTTAAAGTGCTTTTATATTTACAACATTGTACATATATTGTAAATGGATTGGAATACCTCAAATACTCCTTTATAGTTATAAAATATCCTTTTATAGATAAAAAAAATAAAAATAAAGAAAGAAAAGAGAAAAAAATAAAGACAAAAAATTTTTATACTTAGTGTGATTTTTTCCAAATCTACTTCTAGATTCAATCATCACAACTTGAATGAAATTGTTTCACTATCTTAAAAATTTTTATTATAATCATATATAGTTTGCATACAAAAATACAATCACTCAACACGTATCAATTTTCTTAAAGAACTTATTAAAAATACTAAGAGCACAAATACAAACCCACTATATGAAATATCAAACCTACGTTACATCAAATCACACTAAAATTCAAGAAGTATATCACCTAATAATGTGATTAGTATTATAAAAATAAGTCTAAATCACAGGTTTAGGGTTTACAATTAATTCGATACACTATGGATTTGTCAGGTCAAAATTGAAAATAAAAATCTTATTATAGTTGATTAAAAAATTGGATTCGACTCACATAAGTTGAATATGTGGTGGAAGACGGAAAAAAAGTTATATATTATATGCACACTTAAAAATTATTAACTATTTTGTTTGTATTATTTGAAAGATACTAACATTCATAGTATTGTAACTTAAATTGAAATTTATAAATTAATTTTGAATTATTAACTAAAACAGAATAATTTAACATATAATCATTTTAATTGTAGACATTAAATAATTAAACCAAAACTTTAAAAAAATGTGTATATTTAAATTTATTTTTAATATATATATATATATATATATATATATATATATATATATATATATATATATATATATATATAACAAAATTAAAAAAACAACAAGATTAAATTTTATGAGAGAGACCAATATATACTTCCAGTATGCTTTGTCATATCCGCCCGCCCAATTTGCTTTTAGCATACAGCAATTTGATCAAAATAGACTGAACCCTAAACATAGTTAATCATTTCAAAACTTAGATTTAAACTTAAATTCTAATAATTTATTATTATTTAATATAATCGATAATATTAGTTATAATAATTAATTGATTTTTAATATAATAGACTATACTTAAAAATATAATATTACGTAACATAAAATAATTAATTATTGATTAAAAAATAAATGATAATTTTAAAAGATAAAACAATTGTTTTACAAATTATTTTAATAATATAATAATATAATAATATATATTAGCATTTAAAATTAAAAATAAAAGAAAATATTATTAAAATATTAATATATTAATTATCAAGTGAGTATTTTTGTAGAAAGCGTGAAATTATCACCTCACTTTAACAAAATTAATAATTATTTAAAGTATCACCAAAACAGTAATCCTAATATTAACAAAATCCTCACTTTACCAAAATCAATATTTCAGAATTTTTTTTATGGGCAATTTATTTACTTTTTACATTTATGAAAATCCAAGAAAAAATTGAGACACTAAAAGAAAGAATTTTTTGGATTTTGGTAGTGTGGACAAATTATTGTTTATTCTTCTCTTTTGGGCCTCTTCTTTAATGAAAAAAACTGAAGTACATGGATTCGACGGCTTCTTCCTGCACCTCCATCATCTCACCCTCATCCTGCACCTTCATAGAATATTTGAAATGTTTAAATTAACTTTATTATATAATATGTAATCTAACTTTCTTCTTTATCTTATTTTCTTTTCATTCTCTTCTGTGTGTCTTTGTACCTCTCTATTGCCTCTGTTTTCTTGCACCTCCCTGACTACCTTTGTTTTCCTTCACAGGCGATTGGTTCGTTATTCCTGTACCTCCCTCACAGACGATTTTGAACATGTTTTAGAATATATTTTATAAATTTTATAAGATATATTTTGAAAAAATTTCAAAATAGATAATTCGAAAGTCACTTAAAAAATATAAAATATTCATTTTGAAAATGGTAAGAGTGCGGGTTTAAATTGAGAGGTGTTGGAAACAATTACCTCCATTTAAATATTTATATTTGTTTATTCCATATTTATATAAAATTTAAATTTCATATTAATGTAAAGTAATACTATTGTAATATCTTTTAATCATCATTTTTATATAAAATTTAGTTATGTTAAAGTTAATTGATAATCTATACATGCAACATAATAAGGAAGAAAGAAACTTAAAACTATTACGTGAAAATGTAATATAAACCATGAGTCATGTGAGTGTTATGTCTTTAAACTACATTTTATTCTTTAAAAAATATTCTGACAACACGTTTTTAACAGATTCACAGAAAGCAAAATAATTGTCTATCCTCGTTAATTGAGAACAATTTCAGTAAACAAATTTGAAAACAGCACAGCTTGGCCCTCAAGGTGAATAGAGAGGTATAGAGCTTCTTTCTGCACCTCCATATTTTTTGTAATTCTAAATTTAAGTTTAATAAAAAGATGAAAATGTCCTAAAAATAATTATTTGGCATGGCAGTGGAAGCTGAAGAATTTGAAATTCGTAAGGATACATTCACTATGTGGTGTGGCGGTCGAAGGTAGCATGTGGTGGTTTGAGTTGTCGAGGTAATTTTTTTATTTTTATTCTTTTTGTCTTTCGAATTTTGGAATTCGTAAGTATATAGGCAAAATAATTTGAGTTGCGCGATTTCAAATTAAAAGTAATCATTTCTCTTTCTTTATCGTGTGTGAAGAACAATTTTAGGTTTTAAATTTAATTTTAGAGATAAATTTGACTTTTGCACATGTTATGTAGGTGCAGGAGGAAGTTCTCAGAGAGGTAAAGCAAAGATTGGAGTTTTCACTTGCTTAACTTCAATTTTATATATTAACTTGCTTATTTTAAACATAAATATTAAGATTTTAATTTATCATAGTAAATTATAATAATAAAAACAAGTATTTATTTATTTTATTTAAATAAGCTAGTGTTTAGCTTTAAAAAACTTTTTGCATAACTTAATAAAAGTTGACTTATTTTTTCCTTAAAAAATCTAGTATGAACCACATGCTATTAGCAAGAGAATTTTTATATTTAAAGCCTAATCATTTTCAATATTTCATTGCTTTTTATATTACATTATCTGTAACAGTAATAAAATGTCTTGAAATTTTGTTATACGATATTTATACTTATTTATCCTTCAGGTGTTATTCTTAATCACCCTATTACTCTATTTTAACTTCATGAGCCCGTTATATTATTAAAAAAATGGGATCAAATATATAATTAAATATAATCTCAAGAATAAAAAAAAAGTGACTCTTCCTAATATATTGAAATAACAAGTAAATCAAATAGTACCCCAAAAGATCATGGCATTACCTATTGTTTGTGTTTTCCACAAAGACATTCATAACTCTTATATAAGATCCACAAATGGAAAGAACTTGATACATAGGTTATTATTATTATACACTCATTATCATGAAGTTTCTACTCCAAAGAGGAGATCTTACCTATAAATATTTCCATTGGTACAATGTAATAAAAAAAATTGCGTGTTTTGAAATTTTTTATCAATAAACATTACTTTTAGATATATATTAATATTAGTGGTTAATATGTTACAAGTTAATTTTTTCTTTTTTCGCAAAAAAGCTAAATTTACTATCCGTTTCTTTCTTTCATATACTTTATCACAAGTCAATTTTATATCTCTTAAATTTCTTGAACGTAATCTAAGAGTTCATTATTGACTAAAATATCATCAATTATTAAGATTTGGATTAGACAGAGAAAATTTACTTAAAAAAAAAAAATCAACCCAAATAATTCAATTATACAAAGTTTTTTTCTTTCATAATAACTTGTGATTAAGACAGATTACCAATTGTATTTGTCCTATTAGGCTATCTATAATCAATAATACATTTCTTTTCTTGACATGTCCTTTCATATAATCAAACCAAATGTGTGTCTAGACTTTTCATCGATAATAACATAAGAAACACATTCTGATACAAAAAAACACTAACAAAAGTATTCACACAGAATTTCCAATTTCCCATGTTGCAGATATTAAATGGTTTCAAATTTCAATATCAGTTATCAGGCAAAGTAGAAAAAAAAAATATATATGTATTAATGGAATTAAATAGGTGAAGCTGATATATAAAAATCACCTGCACATCATGGTGTTGTGTATTGAAGTGAGTAAAGATTCCTTAAAGATAAGTACATAGGAAGATGCCACTGATCCATGAATTGAAGTTCAATAATTTACCTTGGTGATGCACATGGCAAGGACAAGAGGAACAGTCCAGAAAATGGCATCACTTTTCTTAAATAGAAAATGGCAGTTGAGAAAGGAAAAGGGTTGTGGCATATATATTATGATAATGTTTTTCTGACTATGAATGAGGCCAAACCATAACTCAAACTTCTAGAGGGAAATGACCCCAAGGGTGTGTCCTTCATGCACAATGACAATTACACCAGACAATTTTTACTGTGCAAATCTGTAGAAGAAGTTGCACCATGGTGGGTCTATGTTTGAAACTAGTACCTTTCCTGATATTGAACCGCAGATTCTGTCTCCACAAGCTTTTTTGCTAATTGATCCCAGCGGTGAAATTGGTCTTTAGGATCTGACTGGAATAGTTTATGTGTGCATGTTGAATAGGTTTTGTGCATATAAATGCTAGGACCTAGTTTTGATTCATAATAGTTGTGTTGGAGCTATGGGAGCTTTTAATCACTATGTGATTGTTAAGTTCAAGGATGGTGTGGAAGTTGAAGAACTCATTCAAGGGTTGGAGAAAATGGTATCTGGGATTGATCAAGTCAAATCCTTTGAATGGTATGAAACCATAAACTGCAGTACTTTATTTCAAGATGGCTGTGTTCTTCTGTCTTTTAACACATACTTTTTTCTGCATTCACATGACTGGTTTATAGTTTTGTGTGATCTATGAAAAGGACATCACTATAGATAAGGTTTTGTTTGATTTTGGTCAATGATAACCTTCTAGATATAGTAAACAAAAAACACCAACTATACAGGTTGTATATATATATATATATATATGATCTTCAACCCTTTTGACTATTTTGGCATATGCAGAAATTTCTTTGATTTTTGTTGAACTTTTTAGCATTTAGTAAACAATTCTAGTGTACTTATTATGTGTATGTTATTATGACAGGGGGAAAGACATTGAAAGCCATGATATGCTAAGACAAGGTTTCACTCATGTTTTCTTGATGACATTCAATGGGAAAGAGGAGTTCAATGCATTTCAGACTCATCCCAATCATGTTGAGTTTTCAGGAGTTTTTTCACCTGCTATTGAGAAGATTGTGGTGCTGGATTTCCCATCTAAGCTTGTTAAAGCACCAGCATGATCCTCAACTTGTTCAACCAATTAAGCTCTCAATCTTTGAAGTGCATGCTTGTGTGCATTTGCTACTTGTAGTTGATGAATCTTATGCAATTTCAACTTGATAATAAGCTCTTTTGTTCCTGATTAATGAAAGTTCTAGCAGTTCAGTTGGTTAATACTATGGAAAATGTTTGATGTATGATCAAATAAAACTTTTCCTAGTCACACAAATCAAGGGTCTATATTCTTCAAACACAAGTACGATGTAAGAAAATACTGGAAAAATTAATAATCACATTTTAGCATAAATACTTTTTCATATTATCAAATAATAGGATTGTGTTATGCCTTCCTCATCATCCACTACGATTTTACATCCAGATTATTTATTCTTCTATTATTAAAATAATTACTATTATAATATTATTTCATTTTGTGCTGATCTAAAAATAATATGTTTCATGAATCCTTCAACTCGTGAATTTCATGATTTTAAAGAAACTTGAGAGATTCCATATCAAGAGTATTTACAATTCTATCTTTCTCTTCTTTTCCACCCTCTCAATGTGTCTCATTCTTCCACTTCCTTAAGAAATTTACACTCAACATCTTCCTTTTACTTTTTAGGTCAAGTTGGAACTTTTTTCCCTTTCAGTCTCCTTATTAAACTATTGTGTCAGTCTGAAACAGAGGTGCACTAACGCCCAATCTATGAATCTGTGGAGCCTAAAAAAAGTTATCTTCTAGAATTTTTTAAGAAAAAATCAATGATTTTCTTAACAAAAAATTTACTTTTGTTATATTAAAATTAAAATTTGTATATAGAAAGACCCTTATTTGTTATTTAAAAAAAATGTTAACTTTGATATTTTAAAAAATAATTTGCATATTTAGATGTTAAAATTATTATTTTTATTATGGATTCACAAAATGTCACTACTCTTTATGCCCACTATTATTTATTTTCAATATATATTTTGAGTAGAATATCATTAATGACATGTGTGTTATGCACATTTTTGGTTCTCTAACAAATGCATCTTCCACATGCATATTTTGGTTTCTTGATTGATGCAGTGAACAATTCAATGCTACAATAAAGAGACATTCATTTGCCCTTGCCTTGCCTTAAAAAGCATAAACACCAAATCTACTTTAGTAGGGTATGAAATGATTATCAATGGTGAAAGACATTGAACATGCAAAAAACCAATGACCAATTGGAGATAATAACACAACTTTTTGGAAGGATGGTCTAGTAAAGCAATGACAACTCTAAAAGAAAGTAAAATTTCTAATTTATCTTTTTATTAACTTTCATTTATTTCATTGCTAATTTCTAATTTTAGTTTTATTTAACTTTCTGATATCATTGCTAAGTTATTTTCATATCAGATTTAATATTTTTTACCATAAATTTTAAAAGTCCAACAAATTTTTCCTTTCATTACCTTTTTTATTTAATTTTTTTAAAGAATTTCAATCTTCTGCATATTATTATTGACACTTCTTGAAATAATTTAACTTTTTTTTTTTGTTACAATTATTCTTATATTGCATTCACATATTCTGGAGAGAAAACAAAGCATTAGGATTTCCTATTATATTCATAGAAATTTGTGAGCATAATACTATCACATGGATATGTAACAGCATTGACTGCATTGTTTAGATTTAAATAATTTTTTCATTAACATGACTGCACGAAAAATAAATAAGTTTTGTAAGCATATTTGCACAGCTACCTACTATACTAATGAATCAAAAGTGATGGAATTATTTATCGGTGCAAAATATGCTATCGTTGATAGTATATGAATATACTAGTCATAAAGGAAAATTCCAAATATGTTTCAATGATACTAATTACACGTTATAACATATTTTTTGTTAAAATTAAAGTTTTATAATATTACAAAATTAACAAAATGTATAAGAACTATATCCTACTAAATAAAACTAGAATTATAATAGCGTTAGATGATCCATTCAATTCAAACAAGTTATCCAATTAATTTGCACATAAAGCATTAATGTGAAAATATTTTTGACAAATTACATCAAATTTAAAACCTTATATTCACTACTATAACAAAAGTTTTCTTTGTTGAATCTTTCAACTTTTTATGTTGATTAAAAAATTAATATAAATCCAATAATATAGAAAATTTGAATTTTTCATGTCAGCTAAAAAAGTGATATAATAAGTGAAACTTTCTATATATTAGTTTTTATACAAACGTTGTAGAATGACAAACTTACGAGATAAAATTATATTTCTGTTACTTTTAACTAATTGACATAGAAAGTTAGATTTGTTTTAAAATATTTTTATTTGCTTATTCATTTTCTCATTGTAAATAAAAAACACACACAGACATAGAGAGAGATATACGTACATATATAAGTTATGACGAAATAAAAAATGTTTATTTTGAATAATTTTTCTAAACTTACTTCAGACAAATATTAAAAGGATATTTAGTTTAATAACTTGTTAAACAAAAATATTTCTAAGTAAGATAAATCAATAAAAAATATTATAGAAGTTTAATTTGGGATTATAATTTTTTTTCTTAAATCAGGAATGAAAAAAATATTTGATTAAAGACTATCAAATATAAATATAAAACTAGTCATCTCAAAAATTGTTGGATTTTAAAAGTTTGAAAGAATAAAATAAAGTAACATTAAGTCAGATATAAGGGTAACTTAATGCTATTACCAACTAAGTTATATTAAAATTACGGAATTTGTTGAATAATAAAACTTGAAAGAATAAATGAAATAGATATAAAAATAGTGACAAAAGTTTAAGAATTAAAGTAGTAAATTGACAAAAGAAAAAAAAAGGTTTTGAAATTTGAAGCCTGAGATTCCCTCTCAAAGCAATGTGACCTTTTTCTAGTGACCAAGAAAAAGAAAAGAAGGAAAAAGAAAGTCACTAACCATGCATGGGGCCAACACAGAAAGAGATTTGGGAAAAGTGTTTTCTAGAGTTATTAACACCATGCTTTCTTATCAGCCATGATCAGAAAGAAACCTTCAGAAATATTAAAATAACTTAGTGAACATTCTTTGCATCCACAGAGAAAAGGGATGAACATGAAGCCATTCAAGAAACCACAAATTCTTCATTCTTTACTCTTATTCAACATCATAGTATCATGTTCTTCTATACCCTACTGTGGGAATATCAAAACTCAAACACCTTTCTTGAACTCAAATTCTTCTATATTAGATAGCATCCTTTTGTGCATATCTCAGAATCTCTACATGAGAACATCCCTTGGCCTTTTTCATGTTTCATCACTAGACTACAATGGTAGATTACTAACCATCACTCACTCTTCTTGCTCTTCTCTACAATACGTTTCTCCTCTTGCTGTCACAGCTGGTTTCCCTTCTCCTCCTGAGCCTAACTCACTTGTTCTCTTCAATTGCTCAAGCAGAAGACACCCCATTTTACCAACCATGCAAAATTGTAGGGACTTGTACAAATGTGGAGGGGCTGTTTCACCATCTTCCACCACTCAAGAGAACCATAACCACCCTCATGATCATCCATGTTTGCTTGTTGAAGATCTGAGAAAAGTTGATAAGGATTTTCACCCTCGGCATCTGAACTGCTCTCATTTCATCTGGGTACATAGAAGTACATCAGATGGTGGACATGATCGGGGATTTAAGGTGGGAACAAGGTTATCTGTTGACATTCCTCGTGTGCCAGAAATTTGTCAAGGGTGTGAAAAGCCTAATGGAAGCTGTGGTGCTGGGTTGAACTGTTTATGTCACCCTAAAGAGTGCAGTAAGTAACTTGGTCATTTCACATGTACACATATTTTTATTTAACAAAACTTCTAAGCTGTTATTGTTGATTTGAGTGTTATTTTCTAGGTGTTTTTTTTTTTCATTTTTAAGTAATTCGTTCACAAAATTTTAAAAATAAGTAATTTTTTTTATTTTCTTTATAATAAATCGTATAATATTAGAAAAGAATCGTACTATTATGACACGATTTTAGAATAAAATTTGAGATTAATTTATCTTAATTCAAATTTTTTTAATTTTATTATGCTAAAATTATGTTTGAAGAATTTTTAATTTTAGTTTTAAATGTTTAATTATTAAGATCATAACATAAATTAAATAAAATGTATCATGTTATACTGACAAGATTTTCTTATAATAAAATTGTGTCAACTTGTGTTACTCATAATAAAACAAAAATTTTTAACTATTTTAAAAGTTTGTAAAAAAATTATATCAAAATTGAGAAAAAGAAAAAAACTATTTTCTAGCTATAGTTAGATTCTTATCTTATAATAATCCATGGAATAAAAATTCATATGCAATGTGAACGTAAGGTAAAAAAGTTCTTAGTTTTGAGCAATACTAAAAGAATTTATATGTACCTGTATCTATGTTTTCTGTCTGATGACACTCTGACTCAAAACTAACCAAAATTTTGCAGAAGACAAGGTAATCTCCAAGGCTGTGCTAAAATCTACTGGTAGTGTTTTCTTCTCTATGCTTTCTTTCATTGGTTCAGTTACTTTTGCCTTCTTCATGATTGTATAAGAAAGTTTAGCTAAGGGTTGGTTTGTTAGTTAAGAGTACATGGTGGTTGTACACTTGTCACTTGCTGTAAAAATCTAATATGCATAATCTTTGAACATGTTATGTTAATTGTAACTGGCACAAAACAGTGAGCATGTATTGAACATGAACCTTATCTAAAGGATTTCAAAAGTTGATCAGGAATTGAAGATGAAATTATCAGTAATGCTTCTGTCACTGTAGCTCCTTTGGGAATCAAGATTTGAACTCAGTTAAAAGAAGCATCACTTTGGTATTTGATTGTCGCTTCAATAAGATTGTTTTAGTACAAATCAGAAAAAAAAAAATTAATAGTTGAATTTTGGTACAAGATAGAATCTGTCACTAAACTGTTTCAGGGGTTTATAGAAAATCTAATTATTCATCTTATTTAACTATATTGTAAAGCCAACTGAAGCAGAAACACAGTTAAGGGCATAACAAATTTTTCTTAAAATATCCTACTTTTTTTTGTTCGGATACAGAATTTCATAAGTTTAAAAAAATTAAAATATATTGAATTTAAACAATTTTAAAGAAATTAAACTATATGAAAGTTGAATTGTTTTTTTTAAAATAAGATAATTTAAATTGAACTTTAAGTTTTTGTTTGCATAAAATATTTTCATTATTATCAAATACAAATTTATTCTAATATTAAACAATATTTAATAATTTAAAAATATTAATTGAGGGTGATTTTTAATTGGTCAAAGTCATTTTTCAGCTAATGTAAAAGTATTAGTTGTCATTTAAAAGAGTTTTTCTGAGTTAATGTTTTCGGCTAACATTAATTACAATGATTTTATTTTTTTATGTATTAATCAAACTTCTTCTTTTTTTAATGACACTTCTATTGTCAACTAAAATTTTTTCTCGACTAACTTTGATTAATATTGGTTATTGCCAATATTGATCAAAAGCTTTTCTAATCAATACCCAAAACAATTTTGACCAACTATGGAAACAATTAATATCGATGGTGTTATCTAGAAAATCCTAGACATCGACGAAAATAACCAATACAAATCACAAGAACATCAACTAAAAAAATAGCTTTTGTATATTGATTGTAAAACTCTAACTAATATTAATCAATAAATAATTTTAATTTACATTAATCATAAAATAGACTTACTAGTTGGAGAAGAAAGCTCAGATTGATTTATAAATAACTTTGAATTCTTTGGCCAAAATTAATTTTGATCAGTACTAATAAAAAATAAATTTCCACTAAAATCAATTAAAAATAATCCTAGTTAAGATGAATACAAAAATTGTATTTGACAACGAAAGAATAATTCATATTGATCAAGAAAATATTCTTACACTAACTTACATTAAAGAAAAAAGTAACATTGCCAATGTCAATAAAAAGAACCAGGACAATTTACTCCCACCTCAAAAATAAAAAATACATAAATGTGAGAGATGAGAAAATTTAAAAAAAAATCAAATTTTTAATTTTTTAGATAGAATATAATATTTAAATAATCAAATTACTCTCATAAATTTGTAAAAAAAATCAAAATCTATCTCAAACTTCTCTTTTTTAAAACAATATATTTTATCACAAAATATTTTAAATTCCTTACCACCTTTAAAAACTTCCTATTCATACACGTTAAATATTAAGAAAATTAAAAGCATAAAACAATGAAATGCCAATACAAAAGATCATACAACCCGACAAATGACACTTCTACGTCATTATTATATATAATGAGATACACATTTTTTTAACTCTTTAATGTTAATTTGTACACAATATTGTCCTTTAATAAAAAAAATATGTTATTTTAACTATTTTTGTTATAATTTTTAATTAAACAATTTTATGCTTCAATAAATAAAAAAATTCTTTATTTAATAAAATACATTATTACAGAATGTCTCTCTCCAAATATCACTATGTAACTTCTCCATTTAAAATAATTAACACATATATTTCTTTTAATTTTTAAATTATATATTTTTTTAAAACTTATTATTTAAATTAAAAAATGTAAATAGTACAAATCATAAGAGGAAAAAGAACACGATGGTCATAAACATAATCTTCACAGTGAACAATTGTAAATTTGAATTATATTGTAACAATTTAAAAAAGAAAAGAAGGGTGATCAAAATTATTCAGTTGAAAACTACCAAAATTGAATATTGAAACAGAATGCGAAGCCATGGTTGATATTAAATTAAAAGCCAAGTAGAAGCAGAAAACAGTGATTAGAGAAAGTGAGGAGATAAAAAGATAAAGCATAAATTTACCACCATCCTTTCATGAAACAAGACATGACTGAATTCGGTAACACTCACTAAATTGTTGTGTTCTCTCTCAATTATTTGTAGTTTTGTATTTTAGTTTTCGTTTTTTATATGTAAGATTTTTAATACACCTTTTTAAGTTGAAGGAAATATATATTATATATTAAATTAAATATTTTTGAGTTTTCGATAACAGACTTATAAAATGAACTTTATATTTACTTATCCACTATAAGTTGATTATATCTTTAATTCATGTAAAATTTCTAATATTTTCAAAATAATTAAATAATTTTTTAAAATAATGGTTATATATATATATATATATATATATTTAGACCATTTTTATAAAATTATATATATATATATATATATATATTAAATTGTATTATATTTTCTTTTTTAATTATTTATTTATAAAAATATTTTCGCTAGTGGAAGATAAAAAGAAATTAAGTGAAAATTAAGGAAGGAATATCAAAACAACCTCTTGCCTTGTTTATGGAACATTTTGCATTATCTTTGAAAAATTGAATTCGAAAGTAGTTGAAATCAGAAAAAATTAACTGAAAGCTGACAGTTAAAAAATTAAATAAAACTGAAAACCGAAGCAATTAGGTTAAAAGTATCTGATAAAAAAAAACATAATGTGGCAGCACTTGTTAAGTATTAGATAAGAAAAACAATAAAATTACAAAACACATGGAGGGACGTCTTGATTTTGAGTGTTAATTATCTAGTTATTAAGGTTTAATTAAATTATACCCATATGTTTGTAGATATTTGAAGGATTCCATTAAGACCTGTAATACTAAAATTAAACAATTGCATTTAAAAAATAAAATCGAAATTAAATTTTACATTATTCATTCGAAAAAAATTAGGTCTATAATAATTTTATTGATTTTGGACATATTTGTGTCTAATAAAGGTTGAATGTGATTTTTATTGAGAAGAAAAGTTGAGCAAAGGAAAGAAGAAGATGGGTTTAGACATTTCTAGATGAAGGGAGTGGTCATTTCCTTGTAAATTTGAAGGATAAACATTAAAAACAAAAATGGTGGGGTATGTATAAATATAACATGTGAAGTTATTGATAATGGATAACCTAGTTAAAAAAAGGGGCACAAATAAGTGTGGGTGGATCCCACAATTTTAGAAATTGTAAGCAAGATAATGTATATATGATTTTATATTTGAAAAGATCTCAATTATGAACTAGGCTAAAGTTTTTTTTTATATAACTTAAGAATATTTAGTAAGAATTCATAAGAAAATAAAAGATAACTTAATAGGCTAAACAATTCTATTAATTTTTCCTTTTTATTTAGTCTCTATCTTTGGATATATTAATTTTTGAGAAAATAGTCTATCTATCGATAATATAACTCTTTTAACATACTTTCTATATGCATTAAAATAATTAGCTTGAATAAAAAATGTCTTTAGGAATTATTATTTAAGAAAAATATTTTAGAATTTATTTTTCCAACGAAAACATTTTTTTGATATTTTTATTAACTTCTAATACATTTTAAAATTAACATATAGTTTTATTGGAATTAAAAGTAGACGGGACCATGTTTACAAGACAAAATAACTTATTAAAATAAAAGAAAAAAAGTAACTAATCGATTTATCTTTATATTTTAGTCAATTCAAAGTTTGATGGATCAAATTATGATCAAACACTATCATTGATTAAATTTATTGTTTTTTTAATTATCTTAAACTTTATTAAAAACAATTTGTAACAACGTGACACTGTTAATAAACTCATATTCAAATGTATGTTTGCATGGAAAGATTTATTTCTTAAAATTTGATAAAGGAACTAGAATTCCATTGTGGGTTTGGAAATGTTAATACAAGACTTTAGTCTAAATTAATAAACTTGAATAAGTCGATATCGATTTGATTTTATTCAATAATGTATAAATATTTTTAGAAAATATGTTTATTTATTTTCACTAAATTTTTTTAAGTTCGATTTTGATTTCTTGCACCGAAAGATACTACTGTACTCTTCAAAATAGTTTAGATGTGGCTATGAATCAAATTTTAGGGATTGAAAGTGTTGCATTTATACATTAGACGGATTGGAAATGAACTTTTTTAGAAGAAAAATATAGTTTATCCATACTTTTCTATATTTAGGTATAGAAAAGTTTTTTTCCCATTTTAGTGTACTTTTCAATTTTAATTCCCATTATGGGTAGAAAAAATTTATTTATTAAAATAGATAATTTTTTTCAATTATATAAGTATAATTTCAAACTGGTCAAAATAAAGGTGATATGTTGGCGATTTCAATTAATGACATTAATTAAAATTGTTTCTCTCTCTCTTCAATTATTTTTTTAATTATTTGAGAATATGATTCTTAAGTTTAACAATTAACAAAATAAATAATAATAATAATAATTATATAATAATAATTAACAAAACTATAACATGAATATTAAGAGATAGAAATTTATTTTAAATTAAAATAAAATAACATAATGATAATAATAATAATAATAATTTTAATTAATTTCATATGAATTTAATTTAAATAATAATAAGAATAATTTCATACAAATTTAATTTAAAAAATAATTATTATTATTGAATTCACTTATTATTAATTATTATTATTATTATTATGTTATTTGATTTTAATTTAAAAAAATAATAATTATTATTAAATTCATATAAATTATTGTTATTATTGTTATCATTATGTTATTTTATTTTAATTTAAAATAAATTTGTATGTCTTAATTTTTTTATTACAATTTCATTAATTATTATTATTAATTATTTTGTTAATTGTTAAAGTAACAAACATAGTACTAAATAATTAAAAAATATTTGTTAATTATTATTATATAACAATAATTATTTTTTTTATTAATGGTTAAACTTAACAATCATAATATTAAATAATTAAAAGATGATTGCGAGAGAAACAATTAATGTCATTAATTGTCACTTTTATTTTGATGATTTTAAATTATGCCTATCTAATTGATAGAATTTGCCTATTGTAGTAGATAATTTTTTTTATCTATTTTGGAAATTAAAATTGAAAAATACACTGAAAGAAAAAGCATATAGAAAATCTTGCTTTTATGTTACAAGTCCATGAAATATAAATTTTCTTATTCAAAGTGATTATTTTTTTTATAAAATTACTACACGTCCGAGGATGAGTTATCTAGAAGTATTTGCACAACAAAAATAAGTCAGATTTTAGCATCTCTTAAGACTTTGTTTGATAGTAACGAAGATAAGGAAAGGAAACTACAAGGAATACACATATTTTTAATGAAAAGAAATTCCCTTTTACCATTCACATTAAAAAGAAAATAAGAGGAAAATTGTGAACCTACACTAAAATTTGTTCTGCCTCATACAAATAAACAACACCCTCAAAAAGCATTTCCCTCCCTCTTTCCCACTTTATGTTAAAATTTATGTATGTGTGTTTCCTCGTAAACAAATGCCACCTTGAAATATATGCTGGTAATGTGAATGTAGCTCTTTATGCACAACCATTATTTCCCTATCTCAAGAACATAATCAAAGAGCATTAACATATTTTTTCCCATCAATACCAAACAGAAGGATAAAAGAAACAAAAATTAATCCAAACCAATTCATAAACGCATAATAGGCTGTCAAGCAAAACTCAGTATGAACAATGGAGGTGTAATAAGCTGAACACAAGACTAGTTCAGAGGAAATGCAAGAAAAAACATTTTACTTTAGCAACAATAAAATTGAACCCATAGAATTCACAATATGACTGAATCTAATCAATTTTCTAAACAGGAATGACAGTTTCCACAATTATTACAAGCATCTCATGAGGAAGCATCAAAAGCAGCTATAGTGAATGTTGCATAACTACTACTACCTTCTGCACTTCAGGGGTTCTGTCTTATAGCCACTCTTAGTAATGAATGGTGTATAACTACTACCTTCTGCGCTTCAGGGGTCCTGTCTTATAGCCACCCTTAGTTGGCTTGCCCCAAGGAGTGCGTGATCCTTTCCCCCATTTTCCACTAGTCTTGCTTTTACCCTCTCCTCCACCGTGAGGATGATCTACGGGATTCATTGCCACTCCTCGAACAACAGGTCTCCGACCAAGCCACCGGCTATGTCCGGCCTTCCTAAGCTTGCGATCCCCATGGCTTGGATTGGACACAACACCAACGGTGGCCCTACACCGAGAATCAATCAACTTTTTAACACCAGAGGGCATCTGGATTAAACAGTATGCTGATGTGGGCTCTTTCAAGATCTTTGCACTAGTTCCTGCAGCTCGGACAAGCTTGCCACCTTGCCCTGGCTTCATCTCAATGTTGTGAATGATTGTTCCAATTCGCATTGCAGACAGTGGCATGCAACTCCCAATTCGTGAGTTTATGTCAGAATACATCATTTGATTCATCATACTCTCCCGGGTTATTGGAGCACTGGTGTTTGTCACCTCTGTGAAAAGGCAGAACAAATACATCTAACTAAGCTATAGAGAAAGAAGTAACAAGGGCAGCATAGAAGCCATAATTTCCATTTTGGATCTAGCTAAGATAGCATTTAGTCCATGGACAAAATAAACTGTACAAATTTCTCATCCCATATTTCGTTTTCTTTAATTTCAAAACGCAACCCATATAAATTTTCTCTGGTTCCTCTTCTAACAAGTGTACCCAATGCTTCCTAAAGCCACATTATTTTGCTGTAGAACATGAACAAGGCTATTACTTGAATTGACAGTGTTTATATAAGATAACAAATTAAGCCACCAATAAACAGCATTGAAAAGAATACGGCTTTATCAGTATAAGGCTAAGGTGTAAAGCAATGCAATGCTGTGTAACTAAACTGAAGAGCAGTCACAAAAAAACCCGAAAGCAACAGAGACTTTTTCCAATATTTTCCCCATTTTGCTCCATTTGCTACAAAATACTACGAAACTAGTGTTCTTATTGCTGCGAATTAGAGGAGAAATGAATGTACCAGAAGAGAATCCGCGAAGAGTATTGGCGAATAACTTCAGTGTTGATGAAGCAGTGCGACTTCTCCACAGTGACAGAGCCATTTCAAACATGCAATGCCTACAAATTCAGGTTCCACTTGCTTAAGCTTAACGAAATTGATTGTCAATTATGTAAAGAAAAATTGACATTTATAAAGGTTCAACGTTAACCAGAAGTTTACATTTAGTTACAATCGTACAAAGAAACATGCCATTGATCTTCGTTTCTTGTGCGGAAATTAAAAAACTAACCACGACTAGGTTCGCTCTTCTCCTCCACCTCGGGGATTAGGGTTCGTTGTTCCGGTCTCTCTTCGCGCCGCCGTGTCGCCGTGCGCTCTGGTCGCGCTTCTCTCTGATCCGAGCTTGACGAGGGTGGCTAGGTTTTCCTTGAGATTCAGAAACATGTGGGCCATTGGGTCTTGGGTCTAGAAATAATTTTGGACTTTCAATATGGGCTGCAACTATTTAATGTAAAAAGATACTTCCTGCACTATACAAAATTTCAATGTGCACTACATATTTTTTTAAAGTACCAAAACTGCCCTTGGCAATTGAGAGTAGTGAAACCGTAAAAAACCCACACCTTTATTATATATTTAGAAATTTGGAAACTCGAAGTTTTTATTTTAAAATATTATATTAAAAATTACATTTCAATAGAGAAACACGGCAATACAGTGACAGAGAGAAAGGAAGAGGCGAAATGGCACAGCAGGGAAAGCTCACGCGATTGACACTGCCATGCTAACCATATTCTCTCTCGCAAATTCCCGCCACTACTCTTCAACGCTCTCTCCAAAACATGCGCTCCAAGGATAGAATCGCTTATTTCTATGACGGTTCGTTTTCCCTTCACTTTCACATTCTTTAAATCGCGTTCTTTCGTTTCTTTCTTTACTTTTTCTCCGATTCTTCTTTCGTTGAATTGAACTCGTGATGCTCGTCAACGCTCTTCGTATCACGCGATTTTCAAATTCCTAGCTCAGTTCGTTCTTGAATATCGAAACCCTAGCTAGACCTATGTTATAGCCTTTTACGCTGATTGTTGTGTTTGGTTGCAAGAAAATTGCACAGTAAGGATATGAACCTGTATTTAGAACTGTTTTAGATTTCTGATTCTGCTCCGTGCTTGGCTCAGTATTTGTTCTGGAAAATTTGACGTGGAGAATTTTGGATAGTTGCACTTAAAAAAAAAAAAAAAAAAAATCTGTTTGGCTGTCACTGTGGAGTTTAGTTTTACGTTTTTTGTTAGTATTCATGCTGTTCTGTAAGAAAATCAGCATCTATAATAGCTGTCGAGTTCTGTGAGGAGCTGTTCAATCTTGAATACTAGTTAGCTTTCGGGTTCTAGGCTTTAAATTGTGGTGCACATTTGCAATTGTGGCTGCAGCATTAAGGTTTTTGTGGTTTTCACAACCACATAGGGACACCAGCCACATTTATTTGCAATATCAAGAATTGCACGTGGCTGCAACCTCAAAAACCTTGTCTCATGTGAAGGAGTTCTTTTACCATATTTGTTAAAAAAGTATACATTGAAAATTGAAATTATTTAACGAAAATGCCATGTTTAGTGCATTTAGAACTTACAAAAGCTTTGCTTTTGAATTTCCTTTTAATGTTTGTTTATTTTTTTAATCCATAACGGCGTTAATTAATATTTTTTAATGTTATCTGCTAGGCTTTGTTTCTTTGCATGTTTTTTGTCTGTTCATGTATTTCAACGTTCACATTGCAGGTGACGTCGGTAGTGTTTACTTTGGGGCGAAGCATCCAATGAAGCCGCACCGGCTTTGCATGACTCATCATCTTGTTCTCTCATATGACCTTCATAAGAAAATGGAGATTTATGTTAGTTACATATATTGGCTGTTCTGCATTTTATTTATTTGTTTGTTTATTTGTTGCCATGTTGTTGATTGCATAATATTGTTCTGATGGTTTCTGTTATATGTATGGTCCAGCGTCCTCACAAGGCTTATCCTGTTGAGCTTGCCCAGTTTCACTCCGCTGATTATGTTGAGTTTTTGCACAGGATTACGCCTGACACTCAGCACTTGTTCTTAAATGAACTGACAAAATGTATGCTATTTGGTTTTAAATGCATTCGGATGTGATTTAAGTGTTGCAATGAAACCCAAATACTTAACGTGTAGTTTGTCCCAGATGTAACTGTCCTTAAATTAGTGTTTCGTGTCCAGAAACATTCACCGGGGGTGGAGAGGAGAGTTCCATAGATATTTTGAATTAACATTATCCAACACTAATGTTCATGGTAGATAAGTTTGGGGGCAAAGGGAGGGCTTTGGAAAGTAGAATATAGTAAATGTTTTATCTATAATTCCTGATACTTTTCATCAAATATGAGCTTACCTCCGTAGTCCTTTCATAAATTATGGGTATTTGACTTCTAAAATTAACGTTTTCTAACCCCAATGCTTATATAATTATTTTTTGTTATATATTATTAACTTATTGTCTATCTACCCGCTTATATCAGGTTTCTTATTTTGTTAATCGTTTGTGTCAGATAACCTTGGAGAAGACTGCCCTGTATTTGACAACTTATTTGAATTTTGTCAGATTTATGCTGGTGGAACTATAGGTATAATAGGTTCATAACAGTGCTTCTCTGAATTTTTGTTATGCCTAGTTTGTCATATATATGCTGATTGACTCGTGAGCCTGCAGATGCTGCACGTCGATTAAACAACCAACTTTGTGATATTGCCATAAACTGGGCTGGTGGACTTCATCATGCCAAGAAATGCGAGGCATCTGGGTTTTGTTACATTAATGACTTGGTTTTAGGAATATTGGAGCTTCTTAAATATCATGCCCGTGTTTTGTATATTGATATAGACGTGCACCATGGTGATGGCGTAGAAGAAGCCTTCTACTTCACTGACAGGTCAGTCACTTTCTTATATCATGTTAGGTTTACGAGGTGAAGCTATTAATAATTGATAATATAGGGAATTTGGCCATGCTGACTGTGATTTTTGTCTACCTTGTTAAATGGTAAACTTTATTGTGACAGGGTGATGACTGTCAGTTTTCACAAGTATGGAGACCAGTTCTTCCCGGGTACCGGTGATGCTAAGGTGATTTTCTTTATTCTGTTTGTATCTTTAGTTGTGCCAATCTGTCTATTCTATCACAACCTTATTACAGTAATATTAATATTCTAGATCTGGATTTCACTGTTCCCCATGTTGTAATTTGCTAAATGGGATGCTCTATTCTGTCTGAAAAGTTTTGGAAATACTCTATATAGATTGGAATGATTTGAACTGATTTTACCATATTAAAGGAAATAGGAGAAAGAGAAGGAAAGTTTTATGCCATAAATGTCCCATTGAAGGATGGAATAGATGACCTTAGCTTCACCCGACTTTTCAAGACGGTATGTTAAATTTTTTTTTGTTTTCCCTTACTTTTTCTGCCAAACTTCAACCTCAATTCTAAATCTTCTCATTTTAATATTCATGGCATTATTTCCGCTTGGTGGTAATTTGTCTGAACTCTTTTAAATTCTTGTGACATAGATTATTTCCAAAGTTGTTGAAATATATCAACCTGGTGCAATAGTTCTCCAATGTGGAGCAGATTCACTTGCTGGAGATCGCTTGGGTTGCTTCAATCTCTCTATTGATGGTGCTTATCTCCCAGTAAATTTCCTATTCTGATAAAAATATCACTATTCAACATTAGGGATAAAGTTCGGTTGTTCTTGTTTATGTTCTCAGTCTGTCTTCTTCTCAAATGTTGGTCTCTATTGCTTAGTGGATGCTTTAGCTTGATTAGAAAATTTATATTTTGATGTTTCTTTAATAGGTCACTCTGAATGTGTTAGCTTTGTAAAAAGATTCAATGTGCCATTGCTGGTGAGTTTATGTCAGTTTGTGTTTGTCTTCCACTTGTGCTTTGGATGATTTTACACGAATGGACTTCTATCACAGGTCACTGGAGGTGGGGGATACACAAAAGAAAATGTTGCTCGATGTTGGACTGTTGAAACAGGAGTTCTTCTAGATACAGAGCTTCCTAATGGTATAAGTCAGCCTTTTTTCAAGTCTTTAATTATGACATGTTATACCAAGATTTCATTTTCTTTTGTTAATGGGATGGAATATTTATTTTGTTCAAGCTTTAAAGTGAAACTAAAACACTATTATGTCATGTGAGTTGTGAAAGTGATGGAGATTTGAGCACTACATACCTTTGAGGCTCTGTAAACCTAACTGCCTGAAGTCCCTCCTCAAATTCACTCAATACTGAATCTCCTCTCCACTGCTTTTCCCTCCCCCCTTTTTTTATCTTTGTTTCAAATGGTTTCCCCTTCCTTTCAACCTTGTTTGCCTCAGAGGCAAGGTTGTTACTTGTCAAGACCCAAACCCGTTTTGCTCCTTTCTCATAATTTCTATATGGTCTAGCATAGGATTTCTATAGCGGCACACAGCACTCGGGAGCATAGGAGAGGTTGCAGTACATTAATGTAGTTATTGTTTCATTATATTTATCTTGCAATATTTGCCCGGAGAATAATATTTCCTCAAAATGCTTTCTAAATTGTTATGAGCTTGTGCTTTTGGTTTATGTCCTGATAGACAATATAATCCGCCTACAAGCCCCTAAATAATACCCTGCCTGTGTTGTCCAATATATTCGATCCAGCATTCCAGATTTAAATTCTGTCTCATTGTTTGCAGAGTGGAAATGTTTCTTACTTGCTTTGTTTCTGTCTTGCAGAGATTCCGGAAAATGATTATATTAAATATTTTGCACCAGAATTCTCTTTGAAGATTCCGAATGGGCAGATAGTATGTATTTATTTATTGGGGTTTCTGTGGTATTGAATTTAATTTGATTGGTGATTTGAATTTCTTTTTGACATTTAATATCTCCAATTTCATTGAATTGGATTAAGTACTCGTTAGAATGTTTAATTTGCAGTGTTTGGTATCCTTACTCTTTACAATATTGCTTGTACTAATTTTTCCTTTAAATTGATCAGGAAAACTTAAATAGTAAATCATATCTTAGCACCATTAAAATGCAAGTCTTGGAAAATCTTCGTTGCATCCAACATGCTCCAAGTGTACAAATGCAGGAGGTGAGTGTGAGTTCATCCTTGAAATAGTAGGCAGGCTCAATTATTTATTTGATCATAAAATTGTTTCTATGAATGTTTTGTTTTGACTTTAGAGATGGGTTATGTTACAAGCTCTTCACCTTTCTTGTATTAATAATCTTTTACCAATGGTTACTAATCAGTTTTTGGGAGGTATGTTTTTAAGCATTTGAAGTGAAAAATATTCCTTAACATGTTTATAAATGAAGATGAGAATCGTTGGTAGATTGGGGAGAGATAAAAGTTGGGTGGAATTTCAGGAACTATATATCAACAACTGATTCAGTAAAATTGTTAAACTGGCCTTTGAAATTGGGCATTTGGACGATTGGAATCTCACCAATAATTAATTCTTCGATGTTTCTAGTCGGTCTCCATTCTTTGTTGAATTGTTTTGGACTTGAGCTCAAACCCCTTTGATGATGTCATCATCCAACTTCTTTTAACAATCCATCAACTGGTAGTGTTTTCCTTAAGGTGTGACTAATGTTTTGTGGGTCACAGGTCCCTCCTGACTTCTACATTCCAGATTTCGATGAAGATGAGCAGAACCCTGATGAGCGCATTGATCGTAAGGAAAAAGAAAATTATTAATTGCATTTCTGATATCTATTTTAATCTGTGATTTTGGGATTTTGATTGCTCCCATTTAGCCTTCATATTTCTCCAAATGTTCAAACTAAGTCTTTAACCTCAATTTTCCATTCAATAGTTAGCATAAATAAAATAAGGAAACGTATAATTGGTTTATATAAATTAACCAAGAAAAATGTGTAAAATGTTTAAATAAAAATAGTATGAATGTGTATGTATGTGTACACACACACATATATAGGGAGAGAGAGACAGAGAGTAGCAGAGGAGAGATATTGTCCATCTCAATCCTTTATTTTCTGCAAGCAACTCATTTTATCAGTTAGATTGAAAGAAAATTAAAGTGGAGGGTTAAGATGGACCGTAACTCTTAAATTACTCTAGGGGTAATTTGATTATATATACACGTATATGCACACATCACATTTTTATTATACATTAATATTTCCATTTTCTTATTATTTATTATATTAATCAGTAGATAAACTTTTGGGAGAAATAAGTTAATTGAGAAATCATAAGGACTAATATCATTAATTAAACTAGAAGAACTAAACTTGAATATACCTAGAAGTGTGATTAAGTAAAAAAGTATTATTTTCCTTCCTCTCTTGGTCTTGGTGCCAAATCTGGGTTTATGGATATGACAATTCTGTTTTCAGAGCACACTCAAGACAAGCGCATCCAGCGCGATGATGAATATTATGAAGCTGACAATGACAATGATCAAATGGATGTTTCATGAAGTTAGCTGGACCTTGATTCACTGCAGTCACATTTCAGAGTCAAGGGGTGCAGTCATGGTCTAATGGCTATTTCTTTGTATCTTATTTTAAGTTTGTAAAGAATGCTAGAATCTCACTTTTTAACATACTTTTCCTCGTGATCCCTCTTAGTTAAATTTATTGCTGTATTGGTTAAAATTTATTGAAAATTATAAAATCAGAAAAGATAGTCATTATGAGATTTACCAAATTTTGTAATTTTCAATAAATTTTAATCAATGAGATTGTGATAAAAAAAAGTATGTAAAGAGTGTATTCCTCGATTTATAAAATGAGATTAAGGGTTGATTTTCAAAATGCTTTCTCTCTAACAGCAGGGGATCCCGATCCAAGTAAACTGAGCCCGGTAACCAGTGTCGTTGGTGTGACCATTTTAAGAGAAAGAAAATCTAAATTAGAGATGGACAGCTAGTTGTATCAAGAAACTGGGAGGGGCTAGTCCAACAAACCTATATATTTGATTGAATTTTTAGTTCGAAAATTTATATATTTGATTAAAAGTGCATTTTTTTTTCGTGTTACGAAATGTCAAGAACGATGCTGGAACTAGAGTTGCACTAGTTGTCAAATTACAGAACTGATCGTATGTTCTACAAGAAACGGAAGGGAAGAAAGGGGGTTGTATAGTTTGATTCATTTTATGGAGGAAGGAAGAAACCAAAAAGGACGAGAGTCATTCTCGAGATATAAAGGTTTTCCAGATCTTTTTTTACACAAGACGAAGATAGACTTTTAAAAACCATAAATATTAATGTGTTCTATATATTACACCTAGAAAAGTTATCCGCAATTAAAGGTATTTCTATAAAAATAAATAATAAAAGAGATCCTATGGTCTTAAAAACATGAATAAAGAAGTGAGAAAGTATTGAAAGTATTTCCTTACTCTTCTATTAAACTCTTCTGCTCTTAACCAACCAAAATATCTAATCAGTATCACTCTCCATTAAAATCTTCCCTCCTCCGAAGCAGACAGACATGACATTTTCTGAATATGCATTTTTCAATTTTCTACAACTGAAACTACTGCGTGATATACAATGGAACTTCTTATATGCATTCACCACCTCTCATTACTCCCAATCAATGGTAGTAGGTAAACCTTGTCAAACTAAGTTAAATGAATCTGATCTTTTGGGTTCAATGCTGCAGCACATAACACCAAATAATGTGCCTCATTTGAAAGCTTAGACAACTAATGCTTGTTTGGACACACGTCTTAAACATATCAAATCACGTTCACTATGTGAACAATGCACAAGTTATGATTAATACCTCCTGAAAAGATGTGAAACATCACATGCCAGTAAACTACCAAGTTAAATGAATCTGAATTTTAGGTTTGATTTAGTGGTTGCATCTAACAACTAATAATAATATTCATCATTTGAAGGCCTTGACAACAAACCGTGAGTTTGCCTCAAACGTATTTAATGTAGCTTCTGAAAAGATGTCCATAGCACACCAGTAAACACAAAACCAAACACGACCCAAATCAGTCCTCACCCGAAAGAATTAAAAAACGTGTAAGTCAACATAATAGCCAATATCATCGTGCATATCCATGCTATAATCTGCTGAAATTCAGCATTGAAGGTGATTACCAGAAGAAAAACAAAGAGAGAATCGAACTTACGACTCAAATTGTTATCTATGGCAAGAAGTTTCCAACAATACATAGAAAACGTTGGGTTTAGGACAGTGAACCACTGAAAACAAAAAGATATTATGATATCTGCTTTTCAAATAATCAATGGATCTATGAAGTCACCACAGGATTGAATCTTCTGTACATGTTTTAGGATTCTTGTACATGTTTATTTTCTGCCAAAATGGTTTCCAGTAATGATCCGCAAGCATCTTCTAGCAAATCCAGTACCTGCCAGTGACAACATAATGATGATAAGCAAAGAGCTCTCCTTTAGTTCAATAGTGTTTGTTATCTTTGAAAGTAGATGCATTTCTTGCATCATCAACAATTTGAGACCAGATCCACCAAGTAATATCCATATAATAGTTTATTGAACAAAGTAGTATCATCATTCAAAACTATTGTAGCACCAGGAATTAACACTCCAGTCCAACATACAAGTCTAACCAAGTGCTACCATAACCAACATGAATATCACTACCTTCTCAAACCCTTGCGCTCCACCATAATAGGGATCCGGGACTTCACTTTCATCATGCTTCTTACAATATGAGCACATCAACTTAACCTGCATCATCACAATCCTGGTTAGACCAAAAAGTATACCAAACAAAAGCCCAAAAGAAGAGCAAGACCTTGCACCAACCTTTTTATGTGCCTCATCCGGTAAGGAATGTTTTCCTTTCCATCTATTAAAGGCCTCCAATATGTCCTCTAAAGGAAACAAGAAAATGTCCATCAGCAAACATCACAAAGCACGTAACCAAACATTCCATCTCAGAATCTACCTCTGTTCTGCTTGTCCATAGCAAGAATGAGGTCAAAGTCAACGAAATCAGAGGGCTTGATTGGCCTTGAAATAGAAGTTATCTGAATCCCACGCCTCTTTGAGGCTGCCCTCATTCTCGGGTCCGCTTCATTTCCCTTCAAAAATCACCACCATCCCAAAAAAATAACAACTTTTTAAACAATCTATAGATTTTAATTTCCACGTACTATGAAAATTTTATGCTTGGTATAAGTTTTTGACTTTTATTGGAAAAATCAACCAACTCATCATCCATGATAACTTGTGATTGAAGATATATTGTAAATGAATGAACCTACAAAAATCCTTCATATTCTTCATTTCCAACCCCAAAGCATTATCAATTCCTCTTGAATTTAATAGAAAAATACTTCACGATTTGCTGTCATTCTTTATCAAATACAGACTTAGAATTAATGAAATTTCTGTTCTCCCAACACAATTATGCATAGACTACTTATCCAAAAGTCCTGTATATATATATATATATATATATATATATATATATATATATGTGTGTGTGTGTGTGTGTGTGTGTGTGTGAGAGTGTAACAAATGACAAATATAATCCCCGTATTAAGAATGATTTCAGTGAAACAACACTCATCTCACCAACAAATTTGATGGGATTGTGTTAAACTTTACTACAATTCTAAGGTACCATGTAAAAAATTTGCTCATTCCTTTTAAACAAAAGATAAACCCATCACAATTTCTCTTCCAAAAAACTATATTTGCATCGAAATGGCATGAGGTGTTTGTTATAAGCACAACACAAGCCCACCTCGTGGTAATTGATGGTGCCAGCAGAATCAATTCTGAACATTGAATTGAGGCCCTTTTTGTTGACTAAGTCAGTGAATACTCCTTCGGCGGCGGGGCTTCTGCAGATGTTGCCGAGGCACACGAAGAGAACGGAAAATGGCTTTGTTTCGTTGTCCGTGACGGAGGCTGAGGAGGCCATGGACACACGAATCGGAGAAAAGAAACGATTTTTGCAGGAAATGGCAAAAGGGGTTGTTGGGTTTCTCAGAGTGAAGTTTGGAGTTTGCCAAGAAGGAACAGTGAAGAGGAGATTTGGTGAATGGAGGAGGAGTTGGGAACAGGGGCAAAATCGTAAATTGATGACGTTCATTGTTCCTTCAAAGGACAGTGTTCTCATATTTTTTGTTTCTCCTATCACGTTTTTGAAGAGCCCAAGAATAAAGGCTCCAATGAAAATTATCTTCTTTTTTTAATTAATGTATTTTATAGATTGTTATTTTCTTTTTTCTTTTTACTTTATTAACTCTTTCAGAGATGTTTAATCAATAAACATGCTTAATCGTGGTAAAAACATTCGTTTCCTAAAGTATTTTTGCTTTTTTAGTTATACATTTTTTTAGAATAAAAGACGGTAGTTTTAATCCATTGTCAGTGTAATTTTTTATTGATAAATGAATTTTCACTCATTTTATCATCAATGCTTTTAATTTTCACAGTATTTATTGGTAGATTGAATTTATAAAGTGATAACGTATCATAAACATATTTAAAAAGTAAAATTAAGTTAAAATAACATTGTTTTACTAAGATTGAAGCAATAATGTCGATTTAGTGGTTTTTTTTAACATATTATCATTCTATTACAAATTTAACACATTAAAATTTTGAAAACTTTTATAGTAAAATGTGTGAAAAATAACTTTGAGTGACAAAATTAGCGAAATGGAAATAGTTAAATAATAATATATGAAAAAAAAATATTGATAATCGAAATAATTAAGGAATGAGTGTAAGAAAACTATTATAAAGGTAAATGTTTTTAGATATGACTATTTATTATTGGATAGATATGTTGAAAATATTTTACCTTCTTAGTTAGACATGAAACATGGTGAAGAAAAGATAAATATGAATTTTATATATATATAAAATTCATATTTATCTTTTCTTCACCATGTTTCATGTCTAACTAAGAAGGTAAAATATTTTCAACATATCTATCCAATAATAAATAGTCATATCTAAAAACATTTACCTTTATAATAGTTTTCTTACACTCATTCCTTAATTATTTCGATTATCAATATTTTTTTTTCATATATTATTATTTAACTATTTCCATTTCGCTAATTTTGTCACTCAAAGTTATTTTTCACACATTTTACTATAAAAGTTTTCAAAATTTTAATGTGTTAAATTTGTAATAGAATGATAATATGTTAAAAAAAACCACTAAATCGACATTATTGCTTCAATCTTAGTAAAACAATGTTATTTTAACTTAATTTTACTTTTTAAATATGTTTATGATACGTTATCACTTTATAAATTCAATCTACCAATAAATACTGTGAAAATTAAAAGCATTGATGATAAAATGAGTGAAAATTCATTTATCAATAAAAAATTACACTGACAATGGATTAAAACTACCGTCTTTTATTCTAAAAAAATGTATAACTAAAAAAGCAAAAATACTTTAGGAAACGAATGTTTTTACCACGATTAAGCATGTTTATTGATTAAACATCTCTGAAAGAGTTAATAAAGTAAAAAGAAAAAAGAAAATAACAATCTATAAAATACATTAATTAAAAAAAGAAGATAATTTTCATTGGAGCCTTTATTCTTGGGCTCTTCAAAAACGTGATAGGAGAAACAAAAAATATGAGAACACTGTCCTTTGAAGGAACAATGAACGTCATCAATTTACGATTTTGCCCCTGTTCCCAACTCCTCCTCCATTCACCAAATCTCCTCTTCACTGTTCCTTCTTGGCAAACTCCAAACTTCACTCTGAGAAACCCAACAACCCCTTTTGCCATTTCCTGCAAAAATCGTTTCTTTTCTCCGATTCGTGTGTCCATGGCCTCCTCAGCCTCCGTCACGGACAACGAAACAAAGCCATTTTCCGTTCTCTTCGTGTGCCTCGGCAACATCTGCAGAAGCCCCGCCGCCGAAGGAGTATTCACTGACTTAGTCAACAAAAAGGGCCTCAATTCAATGTTCAGAATTGATTCTGCTGGCACCATCAATTACCACGAGGTGGGCTTGTGTTGTGCTTATAACAAACACCTCATGCCATTTCGATGCAAATATAGTTTTTTGGAAGAGAAATTGTGATGGGTTTATCTTTTGTTTAAAAGGAATGAGCAAATTTTTTACATGGTACCTTAGAATTGTAGTAAAGTTTAACACAATCCCATCAAATTTGTTGGTGAGATGAGTGTTGTTTCACTGAAATCATTCTTAATACGGGGATTATATTTGTCATTTGTTACACTCTCACACACACACACACACACACACACACACATATATATATATATATATATATATATATATATATATATATACAGGACTTTTGGATAAGTAGTCTATGCATAATTGTGTTGGGAGAACAGAAATTTCATTAATTCTAAGTCTGTATTTGATAAAGAATGACAGCAAATCGTGAAGTATTTTTCTATTAAATTCAAGAGGAATTGATAATGCTTTGGGGTTGGAAATGAAGAATATGAAGGATTTTTGTAGGTTCATTCATTTACAATATATCTTCAATCACAAGTTATCATGGATGATGAGTTGGTTGATTTTTCCAATAAAAGTCAAAAACTTATACCAAGCATAAAATTTTCATAGTACGTGGAAATTAAAATCTATAGATTGTTTAAAAAGTTGTTATTTTTTTGGGATGGTGGTGATTTTTGAAGGGAAATGAAGCGGACCCGAGAATGAGGGCAGCCTCAAAGAGGCGTGGGATTCAGATAACTTCTATTTCAAGGCCAATCAAGCCCTCTGATTTCGTTGACTTTGACCTCATTCTTGCTATGGACAAGCAGAACAGAGGTAGATTCTGAGATGGAATGTTTGGTTACGTGCTTTGTGATGTTTGCTGATGGACATTTTCTTGTTTCCTTTAGAGGACATATTGGAGGCCTTTAATAGATGGAAAGGAAAACATTCCTTACCGGATGAGGCACATAAAAAGGTTGGTGCAAGGTCTTGCTCTTCTTTTGGGCTTTTGTTTGGTATACTTTTTGGTCTAACCAGGATTGTGATGATGCAGGTTAAGTTGATGTGCTCATATTGTAAGAAGCATGATGAAAGTGAAGTCCCGGATCCCTATTATGGTGGAGCGCAAGGGTTTGAGAAGGTAGTGATATTCATGTTGGTTATGGTAGCACTTGGTTAGACTTGTATGTTGGACTGGAGTGTTAATTCCTGGTGCTACAATAGTTTTGAATGATGATACTACTTTGTTCAATAAACTATTATATGGATATTACTTGGTGGATCTGGTCTCAAATTGTTGATGATGCAAGAAATGCATCTACTTTCAAAGATAACAAACACTATTGAACTAAAGGAGAGCTCTTTGCTTATCATCATTATGTTGTCACTGGCAGGTACTGGATTTGCTAGAAGATGCTTGCGGATCATTACTGGAAACCATTTTGGCAGAAAATAAACATGTACAAGAATCCTAAAACATGTACAGAAGATTCAATCCTGTGGTGACTTCATAGATCCATTGATTATTTGAAAAGCAGATATCATAATATCTTTTTGTTTTCAGTGGTTCACTGTCCTAAACCCAACGTTTTCTATGTATTGTTGGAAACTTCTTGCCATAGATAACAATTTGAGTCGTAAGTTCGATTCTCTCTTTGTTTTTCTTCTGGTAATCACCTTCAATGCTGAATTTCAGCAGATTATAGCATGGATATGCACGATGATATTGGCTATTATGTTGACTTACACGTTTTTTAATTCTTTCGGGTGAGGACTGATTTGGGTCGTGTTTGGTTTTGTGTTTACTGGTGTGCTATGGACATCTTTTCAGAAGCTACATTAAATACGTTTGAGGCAAACTCACGGTTTGTTGTCAAGGCCTTCAAATGATGAATATTATTATTAGTTGTTAGATGCAACCACTAAATCAAACCTAAAATTCAGATTCATTTAACTTGGTAGTTTACTGGCATGTGATGTTTCACATCTTTTCAGGAGGTATTAATCATAACTTGTGCATTGTTCACATAGTGAACGTGATTTGATATGTTTAAGACGTGTGTCCAAACAAGCATTAGTTGTCTAAGCTTTCAAATGAGGCACATTATTTGGTGTTATGTGCTGCAGCATTGAACCCAAAAGATCAGATTCATTTAACTTAGTTTGACAAGGTTTACCTACTACCATTGATTGGGAGTAATGAGAGGTGGTGAATGCATATAAGAAGTTCCATTGTATATCACGCAGTAGTTTCAGTTGTAGAAAATTGAAAAATGCATATTCAGAAAATGTCATGTCTGTCTGCTTCGGAGGAGGGAAGATTTTAATGGAGAGTGATACTGATTAGATATTTTGGTTGGTTAAGAGCAGAAGAGTTTAATAGAAGAGTAAGGAAATACTTTCAATACTTTCTCACTTCTTTATTCATGTTTTTAAGACCATAGGATCTCTTTTATTATTTATTTTTATAGAAATACCTTTAATTGCGGATAACTTTTCTAGGTGTAATATATAGAACACATTAATATTTATGGTTTTTAAAAGTCTATCTTCGTCTTGTGTAAAAAAAGATCTGGAAAACCTTTATATCTCGAGAATGACTCTCGTCCTTTTTGGTTTCTTCCTTCCTCCATAAAATGAATCAAACTATACAACCCCCTTTCTTCCCTTCCGTTTCTTGTAGAACATACGATCAGTTCTGTAATTTGACAACTAGTGCAACTCTAGTTCCAGCATCGTTCTTGACATTTCGTAACACGAAAAAAAAATGCACTTTTAATCAAATATATAAATTTTCGAACTAAAAATTCAATCAAATATATAGGTTTGTTGGACTAGCCCCTCCCAGTTTCTTGATACAACTAGCTGTCCATCTCTAATTTAGATTTTCTTTCTCTTAAAATGGTCACACCAACGACACTGGTTACCGGGCTCAGTTTACTTGGATCGGGATCCCCTGCTGTTAGAGAGAAAGCATTTTGAAAATCAACCCTTAATCTCATTTTATAAATCGAGGAATACACTCTTTACATACTTTTTTTTATCACAATCTCATTGATTAAAATTTATTGAAAATTACAAAATTTGGTAAATCTCATAATGACTATCTTTTCTGATTTTATAATTTTCAATAAATTTTAACCAATACAGCAATAAATTTAACTAAGAGGGATCACGAGGAAAAGTATGTTAAAAAGTGAGATTCTAGCATTCTTTACAAACTTAAAATAAGATACAAAGAAATAGCCATTAGACCATGACTGCACCCCTTGACTCTGAAATGTGACTGCAGTGAATCAAGGTCCAGCTAACTTCATGAAACATCCATTTGATCATTGTCATTGTCAGCTTCATAATATTCATCATCGCGCTGGATGCGCTTGTCTTGAGTGTGCTCTGAAAACAGAATTGTCATATCCATAAACCCAGATTTGGCACCAAGACCAAGAGAGGAAGGAAAATAATACTTTTTTACTTAATCACACTTCTAGGTATATTCAAGTTTAGTTCTTCTAGTTTAATTAATGATATTAGTCCTTATGATTTCTCAATTAACTTATTTCTCCCAAAAGTTTATCTACTGATTAATATAATAAATAATAAGAAAATGGAAATATTAATGTATAATAAAAATGTGATGTGTGCATATACGTGTATATATAATCAAATTACCCCTAGAGTAATTTAAGAGTTACGGTCCATCTTAACCCTCCACTTTAATTTTCTTTCAATCTAACTGATAAAATGAGTTGCTTGCAGAAAATAAAGGATTGAGATGGACAATATCTCTCCTCTGCTACTCTCTGTCTCTCTCTCCCTATATATGTGTGTGTGTACACATACATACACATTCATACTATTTTTATTTAAACATTTTACACATTTTTCTTGGTTAATTTATATAAACCAATTATACGTTTCCTTATTTTATTTATGCTAACTATTGAATGGAAAATTGAGGTTAAAGACTTAGTTTGAACATTTGGAGAAATATGAAGGCTAAATGGGAGCAATCAAAATCCCAAAATCACAGATTAAAATAGATATCAGAAATGCAATTAATAATTTTCTTTTTCCTTACGATCAATGCGCTCATCAGGGTTCTGCTCATCTTCATCGAAATCTGGAATGTAGAAGTCAGGAGGGACCTGTGACCCACAAAACATTAGTCACACCTTAAGGAAAACACTACCAGTTGATGGATTGTTAAAAGAAGTTGGATGATGACATCATCAAAGGGGTTTGAGCTCAAGTCCAAAACAATTCAACAAAGAATGGAGACCGACTAGAAACATCGAAGAATTAATTATTGGTGAGATTCCAATCGTCCAAATGCCCAATTTCAAAGGCCAGTTTAACAATTTTACTGAATCAGTTGTTGATATATAGTTCCTGAAATTCCACCCAACTTTTATCTCTCCCCAATCTACCAACGATTCTCATCTTCATTTATAAACATGTTAAGGAATATTTTTCACTTCAAATGCTTAAAAACATACCTCCCAAAAACTGATTAGTAACCATTGGTAAAAGATTATTAATACAAGAAAGGTGAAGAGCTTGTAACATAACCCATCTCTAAAGTCAAAACAAAACATTCATAGAAACAATTTTATGATCAAATAAATAATTGAGCCTGCCTACTATTTCAAGGATGAACTCACACTCACCTCCTGCATTTGTACACTTGGAGCATGTTGGATGCAACGAAGATTTTCCAAGACTTGCATTTTAATGGTGCTAAGATATGATTTACTATTTAAGTTTTCCTGATCAATTTAAAGGAAAAATTAGTACAAGCAATATTGTAAAGAGTAAGGATACCAAACACTGCAAATTAAACATTCTAACGAGTACTTAATCCAATTCAATGAAATTGGAGATATTAAATGTCAAAAAGAAATTCAAATCACCAATCAAATTAAATTCAATACCACAGAAACCCCAATAAATAAATACATACTATCTGCCCATTCGGAATCTTCAAAGAGAATTCTGGTGCAAAATATTTAATATAATCATTTTCCGGAATCTCTGCAAGACAGAAACAAAGCAAGTAAGAAACATTTCCACTCTGCAAACAATGAGACAGAATTTAAATCTGGAATGCTGGATCGAATATATTGGACAACACAGGCAGGGTATTATTTAGGGGCTTGTAGGCGGATTATATTGTCTATCAGGACATAAACCAAAAGCACAAGCTCATAACAATTTAGAAAGCATTTTGAGGAAATATTATTCTCCGGGCAAATATTGCAAGATAAATATAATGAAACAATAACTACATTAATGTACTGCAACCTCTCCTATGCTCCCGAGTGCTGTGTGCCGCTATAGAAATCCTATGCTAGACCATATAGAAATTATGAGAAAGGAGCAAAACGGGTTTGGGTCTTGACAAGTAACAACCTTGCCTCTGAGGCAAACAAGGTTGAAAGGAAGGGGAAACCATTTGAAACAAAGATAAAAAAAGGGGGGAGGGAAAAGCAGTGGAGAGGAGATTCAGTATTGAGTGAATTTGAGGAGGGACTTCAGGCAGTTAGGTTTACAGAGCCTCAAAGGTATGTAGTGCTCAAATCTCCATCACTTTCACAACTCACATGACATAATAGTGTTTTAGTTTCACTTTAAAGCTTGAACAAAATAAATATTCCATCCCATTAACAAAAGAAAATGAAATCTTGGTATAACATGTCATAATTAAAGACTTGAAAAAAGGCTGACTTATACCATTAGGAAGCTCTGTATCTAGAAGAACTCCTGTTTCAACAGTCCAACATCGAGCAACATTTTCTTTTGTGTATCCCCCACCTCCAGTGACCTGTGATAGAAGTCCATTCGTGTAAAATCATCCAAAGCACAAGTGGAAGACAAACACAAACTGACATAAACTCACCAGCAATGGCACATTGAATCTTTTTACAAAGCTAACACATTCAGAGTGACCTATTAAAGAAACATCAAAATATAAATTTTCTAATCAAGCTAAAGCATCCACTAAGCAATAGAGACCAACATTTGAGAAGAAGACAGACTGAGAACATAAACAAGAACAACCGAACTTTATCCCTAATGTTGAATAGTGATATTTTTATCAGAATAGGAAATTTACTGGGAGATAAGCACCATCAATAGAGAGATTGAAGCAACCCAAGCGATCTCCAGCAAGTGAATCTGCTCCACATTGGAGAACTATTGCACCAGGTTGATATATTTCAACAACTTTGGAAATAATCTATGTCACAAGAATTTAAAAGAGTTCAGACAAATTACCACCAAGCGGAAATAATGCCATGAATATTAAAATGAGAAGATTTAGAATTGAGGTTGAAGTTTGGCAGAAAAAGTAAGGGAAAACAAAAAAAAATTTAACATACCGTCTTGAAAAGTCGGGTGAAGCTAAGGTCATCTATTCCATCCTTCAATGGGACATTTATGGCATAAAACTTTCCTTCTCTTTCTCCTATTTCCTTTAATATGGTAAAATCAGTTCAAATCATTCCAATCTATATAGAGTATTTCCAAAACTTTTCAGACAGAATAGAGCATCCCATTTAGCAAATTACAACATGGGGAACAGTGAAATCCAGATCTAGAATATTAATATTACTGTAATAAGGTTGTGATAGAATAGACAGATTGGCACAACTAAAGATACAAACAGAATAAAGAAAATCACCTTAGCATCACCGGTACCCGGGAAGAACTGGTCTCCATACTTGTGAAAACTGACAGTCATCACCCTGTCACAATAAAGTTTACCATTTAACAAGGTAGACAAAAATCACAGTCAGCATGGCCAAATTCCCTATATTATCAATTATTAATAGCTTCACCTCGTAAACCTAACATGATATAAGAAAGTGACTGACCTGTCAGTGAAGTAGAAGGCTTCTTCTACGCCATCACCATGGTGCACGTCTATATCAATATACAAAACACGGGCATGATATTTAAGAAGCTCCAATATTCCTAAAACCAAGTCATTAATGTAACAAAACCCAGATGCCTCGCATTTCTTGGCATGATGAAGTCCACCAGCCCAGTTTATGGCAATATCACAAAGTTGGTTGTTTAATCGACGTGCAGCATCTGCAGGCTCACGAGTCAATCAGCATATATATGACAAACTAGGCATAACAAAAATTCAGAGAAGCACTGTTATGAACCTATTATACCTATAGTTCCACCAGCATAAATCTGACAAAATTCAAATAAGTTGTCAAATACAGGGCAGTCTTCTCCAAGGTTATCTGACACAAACGATTAACAAAATAAGAAACCTGATATAAGCGGGTAGATAGACAATAAGTTAATAATATATAACAAAAAATAATTATATAAGCATTGGGGTTAGAAAACGTTAATTTTAGAAGTCAAATACCCATAATTTATGAAAGGACTACGGAGGTAAGCTCATATTTGATGAAAAGTATCAGGAATTATAGATAAAACATTTACTATATTCTACTTTCCAAAGCCCTCCCTTTGCCCCCAAACTTATCTACCATGAACATTAGTGTTGGATAATGTTAATTCAAAATATCTATGGAACTCTCCTCTCCACCCCCGGTGAATGTTTCTGGACACGAAACACTAATTTAAGGACAGTTACATCTGGGACAAACTACACGTTAAGTATTTGGGTTTCATTGCAACACTTAAATCACATCCGAATGCATTTAAAACCAAATAGCATACATTTTGTCAGTTCATTTAAGAACAAGTGCTGAGTGTCAGGCGTAATCCTGTGCAAAAACTCAACATAATCAGCGGAGTGAAACTGGGCAAGCTCAACAGGATAAGCCTTGTGAGGACGCTGGACCATACATATAACAGAAACCATCAGAACAATATTATGCAATCAACAACATGGCAACAAATAAACAAACAAATAAATAAAATGCAGAACAGCCAATATATGTAACTAACATAAATCTCCATTTTCTTATGAAGGTCATATGAGAGAACAAGATGATGAGTCATGCAAAGCCGGTGCGGCTTCATTGGATGCTTCGCCCCAAAGTAAACACTACCGACGTCACCTGCAATGTGAACGTTGAAATACATGAACAGACAAAAAACATGCAAAGAAACAAAGCCTAGCAGATAACATTAAAAAATATTAATTAACGCCGTTATGGATTAAAAAAATAAACAAACATTAAAAGGAAATTCAAAAGCAAAGCTTTTGTAAGTTCTAAATGCACTAAACATGGCATTTTCGTTAAATAATTTCAATTTTCAATGTATACTTTTTTAACAAATATGGTAAAAGAACTCCTTCACATGAGACAAGGTTTTTGAGGTTGCAGCCACGTGCAATTCTTGATATTGCAAATAAATGTGGCTGGTGTCCCTATGTGGTTGTGAAAACCACAAAAACCTTAATGCTGCAGCCACAATTGCAAATGTGCACCACAATTTAAAGCCTAGAACCCGAAAGCTAACTAGTATTCAAGATTGAACAGCTCCTCACAGAACTCGACAGCTATTATAGATGCTGATTTTCTTACAGAACAGCATGAATACTAACAAAAAACGTAAAACTAAACTCCACAGTGACAGCCAAACAGATTTTTTTTTTTTTTTTTTTTAAGTGCAACTATCCAAAATTCTCCACGTCAAATTTTCCAGAACAAATACTGAGCCAAGCACGGAGCAGAATCAGAAATCTAAAACAGTTCTAAATACAGGTTCATATCCTTACTGTGCAATTTTCTTGCAACCAAACACAACAATCAGCGTAAAAGGCTATAACATAGGTCTAGCTAGGGTTTCGATATTCAAGAACGAACTGAGCTAGGAATTTGAAAATCGCGTGATACGAAGAGCGTTGACGAGCATCACGAGTTCAATTCAACGAAAGAAGAATCGGAGAAAAAGTAAAGAAAGAAACGAAAGAACGCGATTTAAAGAATGTGAAAGTGAAGGGAAAACGAACCGTCATAGAAATAAGCGATTCTATCCTTGGAGCGCATGTTTTGGAGAGAGCGTTGAAGAGTAGTGGCGGGAATTTGCGAGAGAGAATATGGTTAGCATGGCAGTGTCAATCGCGTGAGCTTTCCCTGCTGTGCCATTTCGCCTCTTCCTTTCTCTCTGTCACTGTATTGCCGTGTTTCTCTATTGAAATGTAATTTTTAATATAATATTTTAAAATAAAAACTTCGAGTTTCCAAATTTCTAAATATATAATAAAGGTGTGGGTTTTTTACGGTTTCACTACTCTCAATTGCCAAGGGCAGTTTTGGTACTTTAAAAAAATATGTAGTGCACATTGAAATTTTGTATAGTGCAGGAAGTATCTTTTTACATTAAATAGTTGCAGCCCATATTGAAAGTCCAAAATTATTTCTAGACCCAAGACCCAATGGCCCACATGTTTCTGAATCTCAAGGAAAACCTAGCCACCCTCGTCAAGCTCGGATCAGAGAGAAGCGCGACCAGAGCGCACGGCGACACGGCGGCGCGAAGAGAGACCGGAACAACGAACCCTAATCCCCGAGGTGGAGGAGAAGAGCGAACCTAGTCGTGGTTAGTTTTTTAATTTCCGCACAAGAAACGAAGATCAATGGCATGTTTCTTTGTACGATTGTAACTAAATGTAAACTTCTGGTTAACGTTGAACCTTTATAAATGTCAATTTTTCTTTACATAATTGACAATCAATTTCGTTAAGCTTAAGCAAGTGGAACCTGAATTTGTAGGCATTGCATGTTTGAAATGGCTCTGTCACTGTGGAGAAGTCGCACTGCTTCATCAACACTGAAGTTATTCGCCAATACTCTTCGCGGATTCTCTTCTGGTACATTCATTTCTCCTCTAATTCGCAGCAATAAGAACACTAGTTTCGTAGTATTTTGTAGCAAATGGAGCAAAATGGGGAAAATATTGGAAAAAGTCTCTGTTGCTTTCGGGTTTTTTTGTGACTGCTCTTCAGTTTAGTTACACAGCATTGCATTGCTTTACACCTTAGCCTTATACTGATAAAGCCGTATTCTTTTCAATGCTGTTTATTGGTGGCTTAATTTGTTATCTTATATAAACACTGTCAATTCAAGTAATAGCCTTGTTCATGTTCTACAGCAAAATAATGTGGCTTTAGGAAGCATTGGGTACACTTGTTAGAAGAGGAACCAGAGAAAATTTATATGGGTTGCGTTTTGAAATTAAAGAAAACGAAATATGGGATGAGAAATTTGTACAGTTTATTTTGTCCATGGACTAAATGCTATCTTAGCTAGATCCAAAATGGAAATTATGGCTTCTATGCTGCCCTTGTTACTTCTTTCTCTATAGCTTAGTTAGATGTATTTGTTCTGCCTTTTCACAGAGGTGACAAACACCAGTGCTCCAATAACCCGGGAGAGTATGATGAATCAAATGATGTATTCTGACATAAACTCACGAATTGGGAGTTGCATGCCACTGTCTGCAATGCGAATTGGAACAATCATTCACAACATTGAGATGAAGCCAGGGCAAGGTGGCAAGCTTGTCCGAGCTGCAGGAACTAGTGCAAAGATCTTGAAAGAGCCCACATCAGCATACTGTTTAATCCAGATGCCCTCTGGTGTTAAAAAGTTGATTGATTCTCGGTGTAGGGCCACCGTTGGTGTTGTGTCCAATCCAAGCCATGGGGATCGCAAGCTTAGGAAGGCCGGACATAGCCGGTGGCTTGGTCGGAGACCTGTTGTTCGAGGAGTGGCAATGAATCCCGTAGATCATCCTCACGGTGGAGGAGAGGGTAAAAGCAAGACTAGTGGAAAATGGGGGAAAGGATCACGCACTCCTTGGGGCAAGCCAACTAAGGGTGGCTATAAGACAGGACCCCTGAAGCGCAGAAGGTAGTAGTTATACACCATTCATTACTAAGAGTGGCTATAAGACAGAACCCCTGAAGTGCAGAAGGTAGTAGTAGTTATGCAACATTCACTATAGCTGCTTTTGATGCTTCCTCATGAGATGCTTGTAATAATTGTGGAAACTGTCATTCCTGTTTAGAAAATTGATTAGATTCAGTCATATTGTGAATTCTATGGGTTCAATTTTATTGTTGCTAAAGTAAAATGTTTTTTCTTGCATTTCCTCTGAACTAGTCTTGTGTTCAGCTTATTACACCTCCATTGTTCATACTGAGTTTTGCTTGACAGCCTATTATGCGTTTATGAATTGGTTTGGATTAATTTTTGTTTCTTTTATCCTTCTGTTTGGTATTGATGGGAAAAAATATGTTAATGCTCTTTGATTATGTTCTTGAGATAGGGAAATAATGGTTGTGCATAAAGAGCTACATTCACATTACCAGCATATATTTCAAGGTGGCATTTGTTTACGAGGAAACACACATACATAAATTTTAACATAAAGTGGGAAAGAGGGAGGGAAATGCTTTTTGAGGGTGTTGTTTATTTGTATGAGGCAGAACAAATTTTAGTGTAGGTTCACAATTTTCCTCTTATTTTCTTTTTAATGTGAATGGTAAAAGGGAATTTCTTTTCATTAAAAATATGTGTATTCCTTGTAGTTTCCTTTCCTTATCTTCGTTACTATCAAACAAAGTCTTAAGAGATGCTAAAATCTGACTTATTTTTGTTGTGCAAATACTTCTAGATAACTCATCCTCGGACGTGTAGTAATTTTATAAAAAAAATAATCACTTTGAATAAGAAAATTTATATTTCATGGACTTGTAACATAAAAGCAAGATTTTCTATATGCTTTTTCTTTCAGTGTATTTTTCAATTTTAATTTCCAAAATAGATAAAAAAAATTATCTACTACAATAGGCAAATTCTATCAATTAGATAGGCATAATTTAAAATCATCAAAATAAAAGTGACAATTAATGACATTAATTGTTTCTCTCGCAATCATCTTTTAATTATTTAATATTATGATTGTTAAGTTTAACCATTAATAAAAAAAATAATTATTGTTATATAATAATAATTAACAAATATTTTTTAATTATTTAGTACTATGTTTGTTACTTTAACAATTAACAAAATAATTAATAATAATAATTAATGAAATTGTAATAAAAAAATTAAGACATACAAATTTATTTTAAATTAAAATAAAATAACATAATGATAACAATAATAACAATAATTTATATGAATTTAATAATAATTATTATTTTTTTAAATTAAAATCAAATAACATAATAATAATAATAATAATTAATAATAAGTGAATTCAATAATAATAATTATTTTTTAAATTAAATTTGTATGAAATTATTCTTATTATTATTTAAATTAAATTCATATGAAATTAATTAAAATTATTATTATTATTATTATCATTATGTTATTTTATTTTAATTTAAAATAAATTTCTATCTCTTAATATTCATGTTATAGTTTTGTTAATTATTATTATATAATTATTATTATTATTATTTATTTTGTTAATTGTTAAACTTAAGAATCATATTCTCAAATAATTAAAAAAATAATTGAAGAGAGAGAGAAACAATTTTAATTAATGTCATTAATTGAAATCGCCAACATATCACCTTTATTTTGACCAGTTTGAAATTATACTTATATAATTGAAAAAAATTATCTATTTTAATAAATAAATTTTTTCTACCCATAATGGGAATTAAAATTGAAAAGTACACTAAAATGGGAAAAAAACTTTTCTATACCTAAATATAGAAAAGTATGGATAAACTATATTTTTCTTCTAAAAAAGTTCATTTCCAATCCGTCTAATGTATAAATGCAACACTTTCAATCCCTAAAATTTGATTCATAGCCACATCTAAACTATTTTGAAGAGTACAGTAGTATCTTTCGGTGCAAGAAATCAAAATCGAACTTAAAAAAATTTAGTGAAAATAAATAAACATATTTTCTAAAAATATTTATACATTATTGAATAAAATCAAATCGATATCGACTTATTCAAGTTTATTAATTTAGACTAAAGTCTTGTATTAACATTTCCAAACCCACAATGGAATTCTAGTTCCTTTATCAAATTTTAAGAAATAAATCTTTCCATGCAAACATACATTTGAATATGAGTTTATTAACAGTGTCACGTTGTTACAAATTGTTTTTAATAAAGTTTAAGATAATTAAAAAAACAATAAATTTAATCAATGATAGTGTTTGATCATAATTTGATCCATCAAACTTTGAATTGACTAAAATATAAAGATAAATCGATTAGTTACTTTTTTTCTTTTATTTTAATAAGTTATTTTGTCTTGTAAACATGGTCCCGTCTACTTTTAATTCCAATAAAACTATATGTTAATTTTAAAATGTATTAGAAGTTAATAAAAATATCAAAAAAATGTTTTCGTTGGAAAAATAAATTCTAAAATATTTTTCTTAAATAATAATTCCTAAAGACATTTTTTATTCAAGCTAATTATTTTAATGCATATAGAAAGTATGTTAAAAGAGTTATATTATCGATAGATAGACTATTTTCTCAAAAATTAATATATCCAAAGATAGAGACTAAATAAAAAGGAAAAATTAATAGAATTGTTTAGCCTATTAAGTTATCTTTTATTTTCTTATGAATTCTTACTAAATATTCTTAAGTTATATAAAAAAAAACTTTAGCCTAGTTCATAATTGAGATCTTTTCAAATATAAAATCATATATACATTATCTTGCTTACAATTTCTAAAATTGTGGGATCCACCCACACTTATTTGTGCCCCTTTTTTTAACTAGGTTATCCATTATCAATAACTTCACATGTTATATTTATACATACCCCACCATTTTTGTTTTTAATGTTTATCCTTCAAATTTACAAGGAAATGACCACTCCCTTCATCTAGAAATGTCTAAACCCATCTTCTTCTTTCCTTTGCTCAACTTTTCTTCTCAATAAAAATCACATTCAACCTTTATTAGACACAAATATGTCCAAAATCAATAAAATTATTATAGACCTAATTTTTTTCGAATGAATAATGTAAAATTTAATTTCGATTTTATTTTTTAAATGCAATTGTTTAATTTTAGTATTACAGGTCTTAATGGAATCCTTCAAATATCTACAAACATATGGGTATAATTTAATTAAACCTTAATAACTAGATAATTAACACTCAAAATCAAGACGTCCCTCCATGTGTTTTGTAATTTTATTGTTTTTCTTATCTAATACTTAACAAGTGCTGCCACATTATGTTTTTTTTTATCAGATACTTTTAACCTAATTGCTTCGGTTTTCAGTTTTATTTAATTTTTTAACTGTCAGCTTTCAGTTAATTTTTTCTGATTTCAACTACTTTCGAATTCAATTTTTCAAAGATAATGCAAAATGTTCCATAAACAAGGCAAGAGGTTGTTTTGATATTCCTTCCTTAATTTTCACTTAATTTCTTTTTATCTTCCACTAGCGAAAATATTTTTATAAATAAATAATTAAAAAAGAAAATATAATACAATTTAATATATATATATATATATATATATAATTTTATAAAAATGGTCTAAATATATATATATATATATATATATAACCATTATTTTAAAAAATTATTTAATTATTTTGAAAATATTAGAAATTTTACATGAATTAAAGATATAATCAACTTATAGTGGATAAGTAAATATAAAGTTCATTTTATAAGTCTGTTATCGAAAACTCAAAAATATTTAATTTAATATATAATATATATTTCCTTCAACTTAAAAAGGTGTATTAAAAATCTTACATATAAAAAACGAAAACTAAAATACAAAACTACAAATAATTGAGAGAGAACACAACAATTTAGTGAGTGTTACCGAATTCAGTCATGTCTTGTTTCATGAAAGGATGGTGGTAAATTTATGCTTTATCTTTTTATCTCCTCACTTTCTCTAATCACTGTTTTCTGCTTCTACTTGGCTTTTAATTTAATATCAACCATGGCTTCGCATTCTGTTTCAATATTCAATTTTGGTAGTTTTCAACTGAATAATTTTGATCACCCTTCTTTTCTTTTTTAAATTGTTACAATATAATTCAAATTTACAATTGTTCACTGTGAAGATTATGTTTATGACCATCGTGTTCTTTTTCCTCTTATGATTTGTACTATTTACATTTTTTAATTTAAATAATAAGTTTTAAAAAAATATATAATTTAAAAATTAAAAGAAATATATGTGTTAATTATTTTAAATGGAGAAGTTACATAGTGATATTTGGAGAGAGACATTCTGTAATAATGTATTTTATTAAATAAAGAATTTTTTTATTTATTGAAGCATAAAATTGTTTAATTAAAAATTATAACAAAAATAGTTAAAATAACATATTTTTTTTATTAAAGGACAATATTGTGTACAAATTAACATTAAAGAGTTAAAAAAATGTGTATCTCATTATATATAATAATGACGTAGAAGTGTCATTTGTCGGGTTGTATGATCTTTTGTATTGGCATTTCATTGTTTTATGCTTTTAATTTTCTTAATATTTAACGTGTATGAATAGGAAGTTTTTAAAGGTGGTAAGGAATTTAAAATATTTTGTGATAAAATATATTGTTTTAAAAAAGAGAAGTTTGAGATAGATTTTGATTTTTTTTACAAATTTATGAGAGTAATTTGATTATTTAAATATTATATTCTATCTAAAAAATTAAAAATTTGATTTTTTTTTAAATTTTCTCATCTCTCACATTTATGTATTTTTTATTTTTGAGGTGGGAGTAAATTGTCCTGGTTCTTTTTATTGACATTGGCAATGTTACTTTTTTCTTTAATGTAAGTTAGTGTAAGAATATTTTCTTGATCAATATGAATTATTCTTTCGTTGTCAAATACAATTTTTGTATTCATCTTAACTAGGATTATTTTTAATTGATTTTAGTGGAAATTTATTTTTTATTAGTACTGATCAAAATTAATTTTGGCCAAAGAATTCAAAGTTATTTATAAATCAATCTGAGCTTTCTTCTCCAACTAGTAAGTCTATTTTATGATTAATGTAAATTAAAATTATTTATTGATTAATATTAGTTAGAGTTTTACAATCAATATACAAAAGCTATTTTTTTAGTTGATGTTCTTGTGATTTGTATTGGTTATTTTCGTCGATGTCTAGGATTTTCTAGATAACACCATCGATATTAATTGTTTCCATAGTTGGTCAAAATTGTTTTGGGTATTGATTAGAAAAGCTTTTGATCAATATTGGCAATAACCAATATTAATCAAAGTTAGTCGAGAAAAAATTTTAGTTGACAATAGAAGTGTCATTAAAAAAAGAAGAAGTTTGATTAATACATAAAAAAATAAAATCATTGTAATTAATGTTAGCCGAAAACATTAACTCAGAAAAACTCTTTTAAATGACAACTAATACTTTTACATTAGCTGAAAAATGACTTTGACCAATTAAAAATCACCCTCAATTAATATTTTTAAATTATTAAATATTGTTTAATATTAGAATAAATTTGTATTTGATAATAATGAAAATATTTTATGCAAACAAAAACTTAAAGTTCAATTTAAATTATCTTATTTTAAAAAAAACAATTCAACTTTCATATAGTTTAATTTCTTTAAAATTGTTTAAATTCAATATATTTTAATTTTTTTAAACTTATGAAATTCTGTATCCGAACAAAAAAAAGTAGGATATTTTAAGAAAAATTTGTTATGCCCTTAACTGTGTTTCTGCTTCAGTTGGCTTTACAATATAGTTAAATAAGATGAATAATTAGATTTTCTATAAACCCCTGAAACAGTTTAGTGACAGATTCTATCTTGTACCAAAATTCAACTATTAATTTTTTTTTTTCTGATTTGTACTAAAACAATCTTATTGAAGCGACAATCAAATACCAAAGTGATGCTTCTTTTAACTGAGTTCAAATCTTGATTCCCAAAGGAGCTACAGTGACAGAAGCATTACTGATAATTTCATCTTCAATTCCTGATCAACTTTTGAAATCCTTTAGATAAGGTTCATGTTCAATACATGCTCACTGTTTTGTGCCAGTTACAATTAACATAACATGTTCAAAGATTATGCATATTAGATTTTTACAGCAAGTGACAAGTGTACAACCACCATGTACTCTTAACTAACAAACCAACCCTTAGCTAAACTTTCTTATACAATCATGAAGAAGGCAAAAGTAACTGAACCAATGAAAGAAAGCATAGAGAAGAAAACACTACCAGTAGATTTTAGCACAGCCTTGGAGATTACCTTGTCTTCTGCAAAATTTTGGTTAGTTTTGAGTCAGAGTGTCATCAGACAGAAAACATAGATACAGGTACATATAAATTCTTTTAGTATTGCTCAAAACTAAGAACTTTTTTACCTTACGTTCACATTGCATATGAATTTTTATTCCATGGATTATTATAAGATAAGAATCTAACTATAGCTAGAAAATAGTTTTTTTCTTTTTCTCAATTTTGATATAATTTTTTTACAAACTTTTAAAATAGTTAAAAATTTTTGTTTTATTATGAGTAACACAAGTTGACACAATTTTATTATAAGAAAATCTTGTCAGTATAACATGATACATTTTATTTAATTTATGTTATGATCTTAATAATTAAACATTTAAAACTAAAATTAAAAATTCTTCAAACATAATTTTAGCATAATAAAATTAAAAAAATTTGAATTAAGATAAATTAATCTCAAATTTTATTCTAAAATCGTGTCATAATAGTACGATTCTTTTCTAATATTATACGATTTATTATAAAGAAAATAAAAAAAATTACTTATTTTTAAAATTTTGTGAACGAATTACTTAAAAATGAAAAAAAAAAACACCTAGAAAATAACACTCAAATCAACAATAACAGCTTAGAAGTTTTGTTAAATAAAAATATGTGTACATGTGAAATGACCAAGTTACTTACTGCACTCTTTAGGGTGACATAAACAGTTCAACCCAGCACCACAGCTTCCATTAGGCTTTTCACACCCTTGACAAATTTCTGGCACACGAGGAATGTCAACAGATAACCTTGTTCCCACCTTAAATCCCCGATCATGTCCACCATCTGATGTACTTCTATGTACCCAGATGAAATGAGAGCAGTTCAGATGCCGAGGGTGAAAATCCTTATCAACTTTTCTCAGATCTTCAACAAGCAAACATGGATGATCATGAGGGTGGTTATGGTTCTCTTGAGTGGTGGAAGATGGTGAAACAGCCCCTCCACATTTGTACAAGTCCCTACAATTTTGCATGGTTGGTAAAATGGGGTGTCTTCTGCTTGAGCAATTGAAGAGAACAAGTGAGTTAGGCTCAGGAGGAGAAGGGAAACCAGCTGTGACAGCAAGAGGAGAAACGTATTGTAGAGAAGAGCAAGAAGAGTGAGTGATGGTTAGTAATCTACCATTGTAGTCTAGTGATGAAACATGAAAAAGGCCAAGGGATGTTCTCATGTAGAGATTCTGAGATATGCACAAAAGGATGCTATCTAATATAGAAGAATTTGAGTTCAAGAAAGGTGTTTGAGTTTTGATATTCCCACAGTAGGGTATAGAAGAACATGATACTATGATGTTGAATAAGAGTAAAGAATGAAGAATTTGTGGTTTCTTGAATGGCTTCATGTTCATCCCTTTTCTCTGTGGATGCAAAGAATGTTCACTAAGTTATTTTAATATTTCTGAAGGTTTCTTTCTGATCATGGCTGATAAGAAAGCATGGTGTTAATAACTCTAGAAAACACTTTTCCCAAATCTCTTTCTGTGTTGGCCCCATGCATGGTTAGTGACTTTCTTTTTCCTTCTTTTCTTTTTCTTGGTCACTAGAAAAAGGTCACATTGCTTTGAGAGGGAATCTCAGGCTTCAAATTTCAAAACCTTTTTTTTTCTTTTGTCAATTTACTACTTTAATTCTTAAACTTTTGTCACTATTTTTATATCTATTTCATTTATTCTTTCAAGTTTTATTATTCAACAAATTCCGTAATTTTAATATAACTTAGTTGGTAATAGCATTAAGTTACCCTTATATCTGACTTAATGTTACTTTATTTTATTCTTTCAAACTTTTAAAATCCAACAATTTTTGAGATGACTAGTTTTATATTTATATTTGATAGTCTTTAATCAAATATTTTTTTCATTCCTGATTTAAGAAAAAAAATTATAATCCCAAATTAAACTTCTATAATATTTTTTATTGATTTATCTTACTTAGAAATATTTTTGTTTAACAAGTTATTAAACTAAATATCCTTTTAATATTTGTCTGAAGTAAGTTTAGAAAAATTATTCAAAATAAACATTTTTTATTTCGTCATAACTTATATATGTACGTATATCTCTCTCTATGTCTGTGTGTGTTTTTTATTTACAATGAGAAAATGAATAAGCAAATAAAAATATTTTAAAACAAATCTAACTTTCTATGTCAATTAGTTAAAAGTAACAGAAATATAATTTTATCTCGTAAGTTTGTCATTCTACAACGTTTGTATAAAAACTAATATATAGAAAGTTTCACTTATTATATCACTTTTTTAGCTGACATGAAAAATTCAAATTTTCTATATTATTGGATTTATATTAATTTTTTAATCAACATAAAAAGTTGAAAGATTCAACAAAGAAAACTTTTGTTATAGTAGTGAATATAAGGTTTTAAATTTGATGTAATTTGTCAAAAATATTTTCACATTAATGCTTTATGTGCAAATTAATTGGATAACTTGTTTGAATTGAATGGATCATCTAACGCTATTATAATTCTAGTTTTATTTAGTAGGATATAGTTCTTATACATTTTGTTAATTTTGTAATATTATAAAACTTTAATTTTAACAAAAAATATGTTATAACGTGTAATTAGTATCATTGAAACATATTTGGAATTTTCCTTTATGACTAGTATATTCATATACTATCAACGATAGCATATTTTGCACCGATAAATAATTCCATCACTTTTGATTCATTAGTATAGTAGGTAGCTGTGCAAATATGCTTACAAAACTTATTTATTTTTCGTGCAGTCATGTTAATGAAAAAATTATTTAAATCTAAACAATGCAGTCAATGCTGTTACATATCCATGTGATAGTATTATGCTCACAAATTTCTATGAATATAATAGGAAATCCTAATGCTTTGTTTTCTCTCCAGAATATGTGAATGCAATATAAGAATAATTGTAACAAAAAAAAAAAGTTAAATTATTTCAAGAAGTGTCAATAATAATATGCAGAAGATTGAAATTCTTTAAAAAAATTAAATAAAAAAGGTAATGAAAGGAAAAATTTGTTGGACTTTTAAAATTTATGGTAAAAAATATTAAATCTGATATGAAAATAACTTAGCAATGATATCAGAAAGTTAAATAAAACTAAAATTAGAAATTAGCAATGAAATAAATGAAAGTTAATAAAAAGATAAATTAGAAATTTTACTTTCTTTTAGAGTTGTCATTGCTTTACTAGACCATCCTTCCAAAAAGTTGTGTTATTATCTCCAATTGGTCATTGGTTTTTTGCATGTTCAATGTCTTTCACCATTGATAATCATTTCATACCCTACTAAAGTAGATTTGGTGTTTATGCTTTTTAAGGCAAGGCAAGGGCAAATGAATGTCTCTTTATTGTAGCATTGAATTGTTCACTGCATCAATCAAGAAACCAAAATATGCATGTGGAAGATGCATTTGTTAGAGAACCAAAAATGTGCATAACACACATGTCATTAATGATATTCTACTCAAAATATATATTGAAAATAAATAATAGTGGGCATAAAGAGTAGTGACATTTTGTGAATCCATAATAAAAATAATAATTTTAACATCTAAATATGCAAATTATTTTTTAAAATATCAAAGTTAACATTTTTTTTAAATAACAAATAAGGGTCTTTCTATATACAAATTTTAATTTTAATATAACAAAAGTAAATTTTTTGTTAAGAAAATCATTGATTTTTTCTTAAAAAATTCTAGAAGATAACTTTTTTTAGGCTCCACAGATTCATAGATTGGGCGTTAGTGCACCTCTGTTTCAGACTGACACAATAGTTTAATAAGGAGACTGAAAGGGAAAAAAGTTCCAACTTGACCTAAAAAGTAAAAGGAAGATGTTGAGTGTAAATTTCTTAAGGAAGTGGAAGAATGAGACACATTGAGAGGGTGGAAAAGAAGAGAAAGATAGAATTGTAAATACTCTTGATATGGAATCTCTCAAGTTTCTTTAAAATCATGAAATTCACGAGTTGAAGGATTCATGAAACATATTATTTTTAGATCAGCACAAAATGAAATAATATTATAATAGTAATTATTTTAATAATAGAAGAATAAATAATCTGGATGTAAAATCGTAGTGGATGATGAGGAAGGCATAACACAATCCTATTATTTGATAATATGAAAAAGTATTTATGCTAAAATGTGATTATTAATTTTTCCAGTATTTTCTTACATCGTACTTGTGTTTGAAGAATATAGACCCTTGATTTGTGTGACTAGGAAAAGTTTTATTTGATCATACATCAAACATTTTCCATAGTATTAACCAACTGAACTGCTAGAACTTTCATTAATCAGGAACAAAAGAGCTTATTATCAAGTTGAAATTGCATAAGATTCATCAACTACAAGTAGCAAATGCACACAAGCATGCACTTCAAAGATTGAGAGCTTAATTGGTTGAACAAGTTGAGGATCATGCTGGTGCTTTAACAAGCTTAGATGGGAAATCCAGCACCACAATCTTCTCAATAGCAGGTGAAAAAACTCCTGAAAACTCAACATGATTGGGATGAGTCTGAAATGCATTGAACTCCTCTTTCCCATTGAATGTCATCAAGAAAACATGAGTGAAACCTTGTCTTAGCATATCATGGCTTTCAATGTCTTTCCCCCTGTCATAATAACATACACATAATAAGTACACTAGAATTGTTTACTAAATGCTAAAAAGTTCAACAAAAATCAAAGAAATTTCTGCATATGCCAAAATAGTCAAAAGGGTTGAAGATCATATATATATATATATATATACAACCTGTATAGTTGGTGTTTTTTGTTTACTATATCTAGAAGGTTATCATTGACCAAAATCAAACAAAACCTTATCTATAGTGATGTCCTTTTCATAGATCACACAAAACTATAAACCAGTCATGTGAATGCAGAAAAAAGTATGTGTTAAAAGACAGAAGAACACAGCCATCTTGAAATAAAGTACTGCAGTTTATGGTTTCATACCATTCAAAGGATTTGACTTGATCAATCCCAGATACCATTTTCTCCAACCCTTGAATGAGTTCTTCAACTTCCACACCATCCTTGAACTTAACAATCACATAGTGATTAAAAGCTCCCATAGCTCCAACACAACTATTATGAATCAAAACTAGGTCCTAGCATTTATATGCACAAAACCTATTCAACATGCACACATAAACTATTCCAGTCAGATCCTAAAGACCAATTTCACCGCTGGGATCAATTAGCAAAAAAGCTTGTGGAGACAGAATCTGCGGTTCAATATCAGGAAAGGTACTAGTTTCAAACATAGACCCACCATGGTGCAACTTCTTCTACAGATTTGCACAGTAAAAATTGTCTGGTGTAATTGTCATTGTGCATGAAGGACACACCCTTGGGGTCATTTCCCTCTAGAAGTTTGAGTTATGGTTTGGCCTCATTCATAGTCAGAAAAACATTATCATAATATATATGCCACAACCCTTTTCCTTTCTCAACTGCCATTTTCTATTTAAGAAAAGTGATGCCATTTTCTGGACTGTTCCTCTTGTCCTTGCCATGTGCATCACCAAGGTAAATTATTGAACTTCAATTCATGGATCAGTGGCATCTTCCTATGTACTTATCTTTAAGGAATCTTTACTCACTTCAATACACAACACCATGATGTGCAGGTGATTTTTATATATCAGCTTCACCTATTTAATTCCATTAATACATATATATTTTTTTTTTCTACTTTGCCTGATAACTGATATTGAAATTTGAAACCATTTAATATCTGCAACATGGGAAATTGGAAATTCTGTGTGAATACTTTTGTTAGTGTTTTTTTGTATCAGAATGTGTTTCTTATGTTATTATCGATGAAAAGTCTAGACACACATTTGGTTTGATTATATGAAAGGACATGTCAAGAAAAGAAATGTATTATTGATTATAGATAGCCTAATAGGACAAATACAATTGGTAATCTGTCTTAATCACAAGTTATTATGAAAGAAAAAAACTTTGTATAATTGAATTATTTGGGTTGATTTTTTTTTTTTAAGTAAATTTTCTCTGTCTAATCCAAATCTTAATAATTGATGATATTTTAGTCAATAATGAACTCTTAGATTACGTTCAAGAAATTTAAGAGATATAAAATTGACTTGTGATAAAGTATATGAAAGAAAGAAACGGATAGTAAATTTAGCTTTTTTGCGAAAAAAGAAAAAATTAACTTGTAACATATTAACCACTAATATTAATATATATCTAAAAGTAATGTTTATTGATAAAAAATTTCAAAACACGCAATTTTTTTTATTACATTGTACCAATGGAAATATTTATAGGTAAGATCTCCTCTTTGGAGTAGAAACTTCATGATAATGAGTGTATAATAATAATAACCTATGTATCAAGTTCTTTCCATTTGTGGATCTTATATAAGAGTTATGAATGTCTTTGTGGAAAACACAAACAATAGGTAATGCCATGATCTTTTGGGGTACTATTTGATTTACTTGTTATTTCAATATATTAGGAAGAGTCACTTTTTTTTTATTCTTGAGATTATATTTAATTATATATTTGATCCCATTTTTTTAATAATATAACGGGCTCATGAAGTTAAAATAGAGTAATAGGGTGATTAAGAATAACACCTGAAGGATAAATAAGTATAAATATCGTATAACAAAATTTCAAGACATTTTATTACTGTTACAGATAATGTAATATAAAAAGCAATGAAATATTGAAAATGATTAGGCTTTAAATATAAAAATTCTCTTGCTAATAGCATGTGGTTCATACTAGATTTTTTAAGGAAAAAATAAGTCAACTTTTATTAAGTTATGCAAAAAGTTTTTTAAAGCTAAACACTAGCTTATTTAAATAAAATAAATAAATACTTGTTTTTATTATTATAATTTACTATGATAAATTAAAATCTTAATATTTATGTTTAAAATAAGCAAGTTAATATATAAAATTGAAGTTAAGCAAGTGAAAACTCCAATCTTTGCTTTACCTCTCTGAGAACTTCCTCCTGCACCTACATAACATGTGCAAAAGTCAAATTTATCTCTAAAATTAAATTTAAAACCTAAAATTGTTCTTCACACACGATAAAGAAAGAGAAATGATTACTTTTAATTTGAAATCGCGCAACTCAAATTATTTTGCCTATATACTTACGAATTCCAAAATTCGAAAGACAAAAAGAATAAAAATAAAAAAATTACCTCGACAACTCAAACCACCACATGCTACCTTCGACCGCCACACCACATAGTGAATGTATCCTTACGAATTTCAAATTCTTCAGCTTCCACTGCCATGCCAAATAATTATTTTTAGGACATTTTCATCTTTTTATTAAACTTAAATTTAGAATTACAAAAAATATGGAGGTGCAGAAAGAAGCTCTATACCTCTCTATTCACCTTGAGGGCCAAGCTGTGCTGTTTTCAAATTTGTTTACTGAAATTGTTCTCAATTAACGAGGATAGACAATTATTTTGCTTTCTGTGAATCTGTTAAAAACGTGTTGTCAGAATATTTTTTAAAGAATAAAATGTAGTTTAAAGACATAACACTCACATGACTCATGGTTTATATTACATTTTCACGTAATAGTTTTAAGTTTCTTTCTTCCTTATTATGTTGCATGTATAGATTATCAATTAACTTTAACATAACTAAATTTTATATAAAAATGATGATTAAAAGATATTACAATAGTATTACTTTACATTAATATGAAATTTAAATTTTATATAAATATGGAATAAACAAATATAAATATTTAAATGGAGGTAATTGTTTCCAACACCTCTCAATTTAAACCCGCACTCTTACCATTTTCAAAATGAATATTTTATATTTTTTAAGTGACTTTCGAATTATCTATTTTGAAATTTTTTCAAAATATATCTTATAAAATTTATAAAATATATTCTAAAACATGTTCAAAATCGTCTGTGAGGGAGGTACAGGAATAACGAACCAATCGCCTGTGAAGGAAAACAAAGGTAGTCAGGGAGGTGCAAGAAAACAGAGGCAATAGAGAGGTACAAAGACACACAGAAGAGAATGAAAAGAAAATAAGATAAAGAAGAAAGTTAGATTACATATTATATAATAAAGTTAATTTAAACATTTCAAATATTCTATGAAGGTGCAGGATGAGGGTGAGATGATGGAGGTGCAGGAAGAAGCCGTCGAATCCATGTACTTCAGTTTTTTTCATTAAAGAAGAGGCCCAAAAGAGAAGAATAAACAATAATTTGTCCACACTACCAAAATCCAAAAAATTCTTTCTTTTAGTGTCTCAATTTTTTCTTGGATTTTCATAAATGTAAAAAGTAAATAAATTGCCCATAAAAAAAATTCTGAAATATTGATTTTGGTAAAGTGAGGATTTTGTTAATATTAGGATTACTGTTTTGGTGATACTTTAAATAATTATTAATTTTGTTAAAGTGAGGTGATAATTTCACGCTTTCTACAAAAATACTCACTTGATAATTAATATATTAATATTTTAATAATATTTTCTTTTATTTTTAATTTTAAATGCTAATATATATTATTATATTATTATATTATTAAAATAATTTGTAAAACAATTGTTTTATCTTTTAAAATTATCATTTATTTTTTAATCAATAATTAATTATTTTATGTTACGTAATATTATATTTTTAAGTATAGTCTATTATATTAAAAATCAATTAATTATTATAACTAATATTATCGATTATATTAAATAATAATAAATTATTAGAATTTAAGTTTAAATCTAAGTTTTGAAATGATTAACTATGTTTAGGGTTCAGTCTATTTTGATCAAATTGCTGTATGCTAAAAGCAAATTGGGCGGGCGGATATGACAAAGCATACTGGAAGTATATATTGGTCTCTCTCATAAAATTTAATCTTGTTGTTTTTTTAATTTTGTTATATATATATATATATATATATATATATATATATATATATATATATATATATATATATATATTAAAAATAAATTTAAATATACACATTTTTTTAAAGTTTTGGTTTAATTATTTAATGTCTACAATTAAAATGATTATATGTTAAATTATTCTGTTTTAGTTAATAATTCAAAATTAATTTATAAATTTCAATTTAAGTTACAATACTATGAATGTTAGTATCTTTCAAATAATACAAACAAAATAGTTAATAATTTTTAAGTGTGCATATAATATATAACTTTTTTTCCGTCTTCCACCACATATTCAACTTATGTGAGTCGAATCCAATTTTTTAATCAACTATAATAAGATTTTTATTTTCAATTTTGACCTGACAAATCCATAGTGTATCGAATTAATTGTAAACCCTAAACCTGTGATTTAGACTTATTTTTATAATACTAATCACATTATTAGGTGATATACTTCTTGAATTTTAGTGTGATTTGATGTAACGTAGGTTTGATATTTCATATAGTGGGTTTGTATTTGTGCTCTTAGTATTTTTAATAAGTTCTTTAAGAAAATTGATACGTGTTGAGTGATTGTATTTTTGTATGCAAACTATATATGATTATAATAAAAATTTTTAAGATAGTGAAACAATTTCATTCAAGTTGTGATGATTGAATCTAGAAGTAGATTTGGAAAAAATCACACTAAGTATAAAAATTTTTTGTCTTTATTTTTTTCTCTTTTCTTTCTTTATTTTTATTTTTTTTATCTATAAAAGGATATTTTATAACTATAAAGGAGTATTTGAGGTATTCCAATCCATTTACAATATATGTACAATGTTGTAAATATAAAAGCACTTTAAAAAAACCTTTTTAGGTACATTACATGATTTTATCCTTATATTATGAGAGATATTGTTCAATGTGCATAATAAGATAGGTCCTTACATTAGTTATTAATAAGTTTAGTCTAACTAATAGTGCAAAGATGAGTTAAAGTGAAGTTTTATCTTAGCTCTACGTTATCTACTATTTTGATATTTTACCTTGTGCTTATTTCTGTTTATGGTACAGTAGTGGGTGCTAGTCATAAGAGAGTGCTATGTTTTGTTAACAGTTAAATATTCTTACCTTTTGTTTTATAATGGGTTAAAGCACCCTTATATGCTTCACATTTATTAATTTTTTTACTCTTAAAAGAAACCGTTTTTTTTTTATTTGACGCAGGTTTAGTGGTCTTAAATTTCCTACTTTAATCCTTAAGTTAAGTTGTTTAAGAAATTTTTTAAGATTTTATCAGTCAAATTATAATTGTTTAATTACCGGGACATCTTATTACTGTTTAATTTATTTAAATAATAAATAAAAATTGAAGAAATAAATTTTATTTAAATATATTAGAATTATATTTTTGTCTAATTCAAATTTAAAATTTAATCCATGGAGTGAAACTTGTCTTTCACTACATACCGAACACACATTTCGTTTATTTATGTAAGAGGTTGAGTTACAATCTTCATATATTTCTCTCATACTAAATAGGAATCATTTCCTGCACAAAAATTTATGGAATAGCGCTAAATTTCCTGCATAAAATTTATAAAATAGAACTAAATATATACAATTAATTAGATAATGGATTGTTTAATAAATCTAACGGTAATTATTATAACAATTTATTATTTTAAAATTTGAATTCAAATTAGCTAACAAAATTTTTGTTAGGTATGTGTGGTTCTAAGTTCTAAATTGAAAGTAAAAATGAGAAAGTTAAGCAACGGAATACCCACAATCCAATGTCTTAAGGTTTTAGGTTGGAGATGTCATTTTCTTGTATGTTGACTATTGTCTCATTTTTGTTTGGCTCTCTGATGTTTTTTTTCTCAATTTTCTTAGCAAGTGATATAAGAGGAGATTCCAAGTGTGAGTCTAAGTCTCCCAAAGAAGACCTATTTCTCCCTTCAATTTTCTTAGCAAGTGGTATTATTTTCTTAACAAGTGGTATCAAAGGAGATTTCGAGTGTGACTATAAGTCTCACAAAGAAGACTCATAAACCCAATATTCTAAGACTTTTAATTAAAGGTATCATTCTCTTATATGTTGACTCTTATTTTAATATCTTATATGTTCGACTCTTATTTCATTATTGTTTGTCTCCTTATTTTAAAAAACTTAGAAGATAAATTATTTATCACTTATATATATTAATTATGTTTTTTTTTCTATCAATTCATTATATTCACTGCAATCGCAAAAGAAAAAAAATCGGATCAAATCTGATTTTATTGCCGTATTCAAATAAATCCAATAAAATTTGTATATTATTTTTTTAGTTGATGTATTTGTTCTCGGGCTTAAATATATTTTAAGTTTCTGAAATAGAAACAAGTTTTAATTTTAGTAATATAATTTTTTTCTTTATTTTTAGTTTTTAAATTAAATTTGAAATTATTGTTTTTAATCTTCATAAAATAAGTGAATTTTAATTTTAATATCTATAAAATATATTTTTATTTTTATTTTCGCCCTTTAAAAGTTTGATTTTTTCCTTAACATTTATTTTTGTTTTGAAATAAATAAACAACTTTTTAATAATTTTATTTTTTTAAGGATCATGTGCTATGTGTTAGTTAATAATTTTTTTTAAGGTTTGACTCGTTATTTGATAAAAAAAAAAAGGTACATAATAAAAGACTAAATAAATAAAAAAAAGACCTAAGTTGAACTAGATATTTTGGTCCGACAAGTTTGTCTAGCTATTTAAGTACAGTTAGATCGAAACAATCTACAAACTTCCATCCTAAATTATGAGTCAACTCATTTATAAAACCATAATTATCTTTAAATAATATCAATTTTTAAATACATACATATTATAAAATATTATTATGGATATTATCCACCTATATTCATGGATACAAATCTTTTTATCATTCTTCATTAGTAGTATTTTAGAGGAAAAAAAATAAAGAAAAAAATATTTACCTACCAAAATCAAAATTATCTCACTTTACTAAAATTCATGACAAATAAGTTTTATTTTTAAGAAACAATGCTGTGGAAGAGAAAGATTGGATTTGCCCTGCATAGAGACAAAACTAGGGTAGTTATTAAAGTGTGAATTAATGCATAAGAAAATAACATTGAGAATTTATCGATCTAGAAGGTTTTTCTTTTATCAACACGTCTCTATGTAAAATTATCTTATATCTCAATATAACAAGGTTTGTCTGGTGGATTTAATTAAAGTTTGTTTGGTGAAAAGAAATAAGAAGAAATATAAAAAGTGAACGAGTTTAATTAGTATTTTTGTTCTATTATTTTTTTTTAATTTTTAATTAAATATTCTTAATTTTTATTTATTTCTATATTAATTTTATTTCAATACCTTATTTTCTCTTCTCTCTGCAAAACGTGTCATAACTCAAAAAGTTTTTTCTTGCTCGTACTGAACCTAATTGACTTGGACTAAGTCTACTAGAGAAGAGATGGACATTGGTCATGTCTCATCAACAGAGTCAAAAGTTCTTCGACAGAAGACAAATTTTGCTACTCATAACTAAAATTTACCACTTTTTCACATAACTCAGTATGCTCCAAGTATTTCAAATAAGTGTAAAATATACAAATGAAGAAACAATTTGAAACAAAGTTTATTTAATAATATTTTTGTTTTAGAAATCTGATTCATATTCAAAATAATTAAAAATAATAATATTTATTACACTTTAAGTTTAAAATATTTAAATTAGTTTAGTTGATAAACGATTATTGTACTCTTAATCTTTTCATGCTTTGTCTAATATGTCGTGTAATCGTTTTTTTTGTTGAAGATGAATAATTATGGTTCAATTTCCTAAAGTAAAATAAAATGGGTAACACTCATTTGTTTCTTTGTAACTTTTAATGCTTTTAAGACCTATCTTTCAATCTCTATTATTAGTTTTTAACTGTAAAACGGATAAAATAGTTAAAATTTTTAACACTTCATACTATTAGAATTTTACTGAAATTCGATATTTATCCTTTTAAAACTTTATATATTTAGTTTGAATAACTTTTTCTACAAATATGTAAAATAAAAAGTAAAACTAAGCATTTCTTATGAAATAAAATCAATTATATATTTTATCTTGTTTAGAGTTTCTCTTTGCTAACTTTTAAGATACGTACACTTCAATAAATTTTCAATTTATTTAAGATTATTATTATTATTATTATTATTATTATTATTATTATTATATATATACAAATATATAGATAAATTTAGTATTATCTATAAATTTTAGATATTGCTCTGAATCGATAAGTAATGTTAATAATTAATATTATTATTATTATAATAGATAGTATTATTATTTAATATTATTCATAATATTTTTAATGTTATTATTAACACTGATTATAATAAAAATAATAATAATAAAAATATGATTGTAGTTTATCTAGTACAGTGATAATAAGTTTTATATCAATATTTGTATTACCTAATTTTTTTTTCAGCAAATTGTGAATAATAATAATAAAATTAATAATAATAATAATAATAATTTTAAAAATAAATATACGGTAGTTACATTTTTATTGTAGTCGTGTTAATTTCAACTAACCGAAAAACTAATCAATTTTATTTTTTATTTTTCTTTTACGAGTTATATACTAAGAAGTTTACCTAAACTGAATGACAAATTGTTCAAAATTAGGTAGGAATAATGTGGATAATCACGTACAAAATTCTTAGTGAATATCCCAAGTCAAATTAATCAGCATACACTTTCTCTTAATCCTTCATTTAAAAATTTCATATTAAAAAGAAATAAAAAATAAATAAATAACATAATCTTTTTAACAAACACCTAATTTTCAATATATAAACATGCCAGAAAACCACTCTTTTTTTTCTAAATACACACATGTATATCTAAACAATAAATTCTTTCTTTATATAGAGTACTTTATCTGCCAAACTAATTAATAAGCTTTTATGACAAGTGACTAACTAACCACAACAATGTTCCAGGGCATGGTAATGGTTAGTATAACTAACTAACCAGTCGTTTAAAAAGTATTTTTAAATGAAAAATAATTATTTTGACAATCACTTTTTTTAAATATTATATATATATATATATATATATATATATATATATATATATATAAAATAATGTTATATATAATTATCAAAGGGTTGTATAAATTTTGAAAAATATCAATCATGACTTTTTTTTAAAGAGTAGTGATATTTTGACACCATTATTTAAGACTATTTAACAATAATATATATTATTATTTTATTTATATATAATATTTTATTAATAAAATATAATGTCAAATAAAAATAAATATAAGATTAATAGTGGTGTCTAGTATTTAAATAAGTAGGAATCTGACACATACAAAATTACTG
>Ga0099825_1000074_pt1 | contig 64829 bp, 35 predicted proteins | sample SiratroredBW_FD_76838 | JGI IMG/M metagenome (GOLD analysis project Ga0099825, IMG submission 76838) | Root nodule microbial communities of legume samples collected from California, USA - Siratro red BW | ecosystem: Host-associated > Plants > Roots > Nodule | place: USA: California | collected...
ATATATTTATATATAATATATATATATATATATATATATATATATATATATATATATATATATATATATATATATATATATATAATGAACAATTATAATTTAATTTGGAATATTTTAATCTGATTTGTAATTAAAAATTAAAATTATTTTATTGATAAGTGTTCCCATAAACTGATATTCAGAGCTTATATTAAACTCTCTTTTTTTAATTCAGAAATTGGGAGGACATCCTCAAATGAAAAATTGTTTATTGTGATACCTATTTGCAAAGAGAAGAAGTATATGATTATTGGTGTCTTCAAATGAGAGTGATCTTTCAGTTTCAAGATGTGACAGGAGTGGTGCGATAATGTATTAAAGAGTTTGAATGAAATTAAACTTATGGAATGAGGGTAACTTATCCTGATTTGATGAGAAAAGATGTTAAGACATTATTCATCTTACACGAATCCTACGTATGTGATAGCAAACTTGACCTTAAGAAGTTAATATAAACGTCTAAAGATTTAAGAAAAGGCATTAATAACTATTTCTGTGAAATATATCAAATGAATCTATATAGCGATACCATTGTTATAATTTCCGATGAAGTATTTGATAAAAAAGGTTTACATCAATAAACCTATAAGCAAATTATGTAAGACAAAAAACACTATGTTGAATCTAAAGTTTTTAAATAATAGTTTGTTGGTCACTATTTTTTATATATTATTTATATTATACTCATTTTATTTAATATGAAATTTAAATTCATACTTAAAATTTTAAGATATTAATAATGTTATAGTTTATTTAAACAAAATTTACCTTTATTTTAATGATTTTTTTTTATTAGAGTTGGTCGTTTAAGACAATGGATCATTGAGGACCTTACCCTCATTCAACACTAACTTATGGTTCAAATCAAATGTAAAAAAATATAAATAAATAAATAAATACTTATGCAGTTTGTAGTAGTATAAGAAATGTGGGAAAACAAGGGATAAATATCTCTTTATGTCCTTCTACTCACAAAAATTAACATTTAACCATAAAAGTGAAAAATGTATTTTCAATTATATATATATTAAAATTTCTGACAGCTAAAGAAAAATATACAGGAACATATTTTCCTCAGAATTATAATCTTACTCTTAAAATATTGTTATATTAAATATTTGAAATATTTTTCATTTCCATCTACTTTGTTATTTGGTTTTTTTCTTTTCAACAGGACGACATAATTAATAATGAACTTGCTTTTTCTTTCTCAATTTTTTTCAAGCAACTGATTAACTCAAATTTTCCTTTTTCAAGGGTGAAGTGACTCGCAAGTTGAATAAAATTAGAAAGAGAAAGTACGAGTTGATCAGCAAGGTAATGAAGAAAACTAGTATGTTATGTTATTCCATTGACAACGAAATTAAAGAGCATATCTACTTAAAAGTTAATTAAAATAAAAAAAATTATGTCTAAATTAAATTTTGGAGCAGTTTGAGTGTGAACACATTTATTGTTCATGAGAAACCTGAAAATGTAAGCATGTTCACATCATGTGTGCCTTAAATACGCACGCCCTGCATCACAAACACCCCTTTTGGAAAGTAGTTTGTGCGCATTATACATTTAGATTAGTTGTGTTTTGTGATCACGACAAGACTAATCAATGGTGAAGACATACCAGGCGATACAAAAATTCACCATTGTTTATACAATTAATGGTATTGGTTAGGACCACACCAAGAACAAGGCCCATGCCACCTAAATTTGATGCTAATTTCCATTAGCAACTATACAAAAATGAAAATGAAACTTACACACTGCTTAATACGTGTCAAGAACTCCGTTGAAAGAAAATGTAACGAGAGTGACACCAAATAGACAAAACCATCAAGTCAAATCTCATCAACATCACAATATGTTTTGCAACTCAAAAATAAGTATAGAGCATTCCGTAGCAAAGTTCTTCTATTGCTAATGAGATTCAAATTCTGATGAAATGTGAATTTGAATTTTATTTTAAACGTGTGGAGAGTATACTTTTTATACTGTTGTAAATTAATCTGTAAACAAAAGTTTCAAAAGTACCCATAAAATCTTAGGCACAAATTCTAGTTGTCTTTCTTTAGATTAGCCGAATTCAAACATTATAATTGTGAGTTTTTTTTTTTTTAAAAGATTTTTTACTTTGGTTAAGGAGTAGATTTACCATAACTTTTGTGATAATTCTAGTTGTTTAATTTTTACATTTTGTGAGTGTTTTTCAAGTTTTTATTTTTCTGTTTAATTAGTCTTTTTGTCAGCATCTTTTAATAATTTGGTTTACTTCTTTTAAAAAATCTTTACAAGTGTCATGTTAACCTGTTTCTTTTTCTCACTTAAATAAATGTTTTTTATTTTTGGTATCTTAGACAAAATTATTAAATTCTTTTATACTTCATTAATGAAATAAGGGAATTACAATCTTTGATTTGGTTTTAATGTGGAAGTTTGAAAACATTGAATTGAGACACTTAAAATATTAGTAGAAATTTTTATTCTACTTTTTTTTTCTTGTTTTTCATTATTTTTATTCTTTATTTTGTAATGTCTTTAAAATATTCTCTCTCCTATATTCAAGAGAAGACAGCATAGTATCCAAATAAATGACATGTAACATGATATAGAAAAATATAATAAATCAAAAATTAGAAAATAGATACATTATAAGAGAAATATTATGAAAGAACAAATAAAAGAAAATGAAAATAAAAGAGAAGAAAATAAGAGAAGGAGCATCAAAAAATTATTTATATAAAAACCAAAGATACATGGTTTGAAAGTATTGAGACAAATAACTTCAAAAGTTGAAAAGTTAGTTTGAATATTTTAGTTGTGAAAGATATCGACGTATTTCGAGTAAAAGTCTTAAATTTGAAACAAAAACTTAAAAGATTAATTAAGAGAAAACATAGTTTTTGTGATTTAAGAAATTAAGATAAACTAAAAAGTATAATATGATTTGTAAGTTTTTTTTTTTTTTGAAAATGAGGATGAATATTAAAAAGATATTTTAAAAAATTTTAGGATATTATAAAGTAAGAATGAAATAGATGAATATACCTAAATCTAAATATGTAAATATCTATTTGCTAATAAGTTCATGAACTTAACAAACTCTTTAATGAGAAAGTTGCAACTTTCCATTGTTAAGGAAGAAATATAACTCCCCCACTTTTATAATCATAAAATATGGCCATGTTTTGATATAATGATTTTGTATTCTTTAACTCTTTGGATCTTCATTGAACTTCTTTTCCTGCCTCTCATATACTATCCACACTTGAAAATTCAATGGAATTGAAGTTTTTGTGAGCATTTGAGTGGCTTAAGGGTATGATGTTCTTAATATTAGGTTTTATATTTGTGAAACTTTCTTCAAATGCTGAATCATTCTTGCATTTATCCTCAAATATCTTAAGGTGGTTGTTCTTATTTCATCTATTATTTTCAATTTTATACCTTGTTTCCTTTATATAATGTATGATATAAAGTTTATACATTTAATTTTGGACAAAATTTTGTTCTTCAAATGTTTTATTTAGTGAATAAATCCTTTTAAATCAAAGAAGACTTTTTGAGATTGGTTATGGTAAACACTAGTTGAGATATATATGATGGTTGGTGGTGTTCTTGGATATAAGAGAGATGAATCTTTAAAGTTTAAGATGAAGAACTAACTTAAAGACATCAATAATGAAAAAAGTAATTTGATCATAGTTGGAAAAAGAAAATAAGGGAAGAGATATTTTACTTCAAGGAAAGAAATGTTTATATTTAATATAAGAATCATTAAAGAAAAAAGAATAACCCTTTCTTCATATATATTATAACTATACTCACAAGAATATAAGGAGGTGTGTTAGTAAATACAATTTAGTCACATAAGTAATGTGTTAATATAAATATCAGTCTATAAATTCATCATTCAAATTGATGTATGAAATTTATATTGTTGAGTTTGATAAATACATTTTTATTATATTATAATTTTTTTATTAAAGTAATTAATTTTAATAATATATATTATTTCTATAATACCGCAAATTGCAAATTATTTATGAACAAATGGATATAAAAATTTATAAACTATAATAACTAATTATTTGAGTACATAAGACAGTAACTACTTTATAGCAGCATTATATTTAATCATAAGTATGATATTTTTGGGAGTTAAGCATTGAATAATTTTGTCTTTAAAAGATTACTTAATAGGTTAAATTAATCATAGTTGAAAAAAAGAAAAGAAAGAAACTATAAAAGATATTTACTTTTAAAGAAATAAATGCTTTCCTCCATTAAGACCTATTCATCACTCACTTTAATAATAAAAGATATATATATATATATATATATATATATATATATATATATATTATGATTATACTCACATGAATATAAGAAAATGTTTTAGTAAAAAAAACTATATTAAAATTTTAGTCACATGAAATTAAATAGTGTACTAATATAAGAGTGATAGTAGATATAATCTATAAATGTATCATTCAATTTGGTGTGTATTTTATAATGTTGAGTTTGGTAAATACATAACGAATTAATTTAATAATATATTATCTATGATAGCAAATTCTGCTTTTATATACCAAAATACATGAGTGATAATAGATATCAATCTATAAATATATAATTCAATTTGGTGTGTAATTTATAATGTTATGTTTGGTAAACATATTTTTATTATATTATAATTTCTTTTATCAAAGTAATTAATTTCAATAATATATTATATATAATACCCCAAATTCTGTTTCTATATAACAAAATATATGGAATTATTCATATAACAAATTAGATATAAAAACTCATAGACTATATATTAGAGATAATATTTTATAACTAATTATTTAAGTGTATAAGATAATAACGAACTATTCAAGTGTATAAGATAGTAACTATTTTATAGATTCCTGTTATATTTAATCATAAATATGATATGTTTTGGAGTTAGCCAACGGTGAAATAATTTTATCTTGAAAAGATAACTGATTAAGTTAATAAATGATAATGTATATAAAAATTAACAATATAGAAATTAATATTATATGAATCGGAGAAAAAAGGAATTTAGCTATTAATACTAACAAATAAGGTAAATATTCCTGTACATAATATGTAATAACTTGATTCTTTAGTTAATGTTAAAAGCCACCATCAGAGTCATAATAATTAGTACAAAAAGAATCTCTCAGCAGTTATTTACAACCAAATCTAATCAAACAAATTATAGATTTCCATAGTAATATTATATTTTTAATTCTAACAAACTTTTAATCATATCATTAACAAAATATTTTAAAGATTTTATGTTATATATACCCATTATCAGTGAGACGCACTAGTAGATTAGAATAAACTATAGATAATAAACGTGGGAAAGGCATCTTAGAAAAAAGGAAAAAGCAACAGTGGGAGTCATCGTCTCTTGTGATCTCCGAACACAACAACACAGACACAAACTAAGCTTCAGAATCTTTACTCTCTCTCTCTCTTCCCACGCCCGTCAAAGACTCTGTCTTGTTCGATCTCTCTCTCTCTTTCTCCTTCGTAACTCGTGTCTTCAACCAACCAGGTACCCACTTGCGTCTTATAAACTCGTTTTTCCTAATACAGTTGTCGGATACGCTGGTTTTCGGTTATGCTTTTCTTTACTAGCTTCCTTCCTACCTGATCTGTCAATACCGTGTCGTTTAGGACCAATTGACCAATTGCTTTCGCTTTCAGGATGTACGCAGTTTTTCGTTCCAGCCTTTTCCCAGTTTCTCAAAAATCTTTAACTGTTTTTTTTTTTACTCTCCGCGATTCCAATGGTTGCGATGTGGACTTTGATTCTGTTTAGGGTTTTTACTAGGATTTTTTTAGTTCTCGTGATTTGTGGGTTTCTACTTCTAAATTAGGATAATGAATATACTGCTCTCTAGTGGTTTGATTTGGGTGTTGTATTGCGTTGACACCTATATACTGTTACAAATTTACTGTAGTCCTCGCCCTTGGCCTGGAACCGGGACATTGGTTTAGGCATTCTGATCTTTGTTCCAGGGAACCTATTTTTGTAGTTTTTCGAACACTGTTATTGGCAGTGTTTCACCTTTTGCGTGTGATTCATAACATTCAGCTTCGTCATTTGCTTTAGGGATGATTGGATGAGACAACATGTGGTGACACTGGCTAGTGGTGTCGTGAGTTTCTTGTTTAAGGGATTCGTGCGTTTGGTAGTTAGTGAATGTGATGTTTCATTGTAGTTTATCTCTTCACCCTACATTTGTGTTTTCCCCTCTCTTTGTAGGTTCTGATCTGACGCTTTGCAATTATTTTCACCCTGAATTTTGATTTGAAGACGCTGAGTGTGGTTTTGGATTAGTTTTTGTGATTTTTGCAGATTTTTAAGAGTGTTTTGTTAATAAAGCTATTATTTTTTAAAAGGATTTGTTTTGTCCTTTTTTATGACATATAATATGAGTTATGCAAATTCTTTTTTGTTAATTTGAGATGGGGTGGGGCCTAGCTGGGTGGCAAGCTGAAACATGTCTTTACTTTCCATAACCCAGATTTATCCATAATTAATACTTTTTCTGCTTTACATTAATATAAAATTTATTGCAGATGGCAATGCCGGAAACCATCCCTCTGACCACTCCCAGTGCTCAAGTTGTTGGCAATGCCTTTGTGGAGCAATATTATCACATTCTGCACCAATCCCCAAACTTGGTGCACAGGTTTTATCAGGATTCAAGTTTCTTAACCAGGTCAGACAACAATGGTGTGATGACAACTGTGACAACTGTACAAGTAAGTATATACTGTACCAGGTGCATTTGTAGTTCACTTCTTTGATGGTAAAACCATATACTGTTTACATCCACCGACATCTAGAATAATTATCCAAATAAATATTTTTAAAATTGTGAAAGATATTAAGAGACAGAATGCAGTGAAATTGTTATTAACACTTTGGAATATTTATGATCATTTTGAAAATAGTTCTTTTTGACATGCGACATATTCCATATTATGCCTTTTATCTTAGCACTGTTTATAAAAAAAGATTATTGAACTGATGTTTCGTTTTTTAATTTTGGATTAAAACTATGAAAGATTAATAAGAAGAGGATATGGAAAAAAAATTGTAATCGAGTTTATGAATCCCGAGGGTATTTCTTGAAGTAAAGAGATAAATTTTGTGGGATTTATGTAGAATTATTATTATAATATACCTAATAAGGAGAAATAATTGGTTGAAGCATAATTAAGTTCAGATGTCATCCGGAAGTTTTTGCTTAAGGTTATCATAGAGTGCCCTTTTCAAACAAGATGAACTAAGCATTGGTTGGTTCAAAGCAGGGGAAGTGAAGGGAGGAATGGACACCTTTACTTGGTTTGTGAGTGGAGGGGAACAAAAACAAAATATTTTACCTTTATACATTATTCCTTTACAATTGATAATAAAATGATCAAACTTAGGTATTCAAAATAAGGATTATTTAGTCAGCACAATTCACAGAGTTTAGGCGTCCCCGGTCTCCAAATACCCGGAATATTGGAGGGGGGCTAAAAATGGGAAGGGAAGGATTTTGATTCCCTATTTACTCTCCCCTTCATTCTTTGCCAACCAAATATTTTGCAAGAAATCTGACATGAGAAGTTACAATACAGTTATATTCGGAACAAAACTATGACAAGGCTAAAGAATGCTAGTCAGTCACTGATGACACTTTTTTTGGTCACAATTTGCGGCCTTGAAGCACAGGTTAACTTTGGGCCGATTGATATCTGGACCTTGCCACCTTATCAATATATACTATTGATAAAAGCAAATATGATTATATTAAGTATGAAACTTAAACCAGAACAGTGCTCTGTATGCACCACAGTTAGTTTTATCATTATGTTATAATGTATTATGATACTAATGATGACTGTCTGCCCTTATACTAGAATGGCTAACTTAAATGATCAATTTTCTTTCTGCCTTAGTATCACAATGTTTAGGCAATATGGATACTTTACATTTGTCTATGCTAGATGATAACTATATGCCCATCTTGTGCCGAGTCTTCTATCTGTTTCCATCATGTTTGTTTCATCTATGATTTCTCTATCTCCCTCTACCATTATTGATAGGACTACCATCCATCTAATATACACTGTTAATCTGGGGCGTGTACCACTTTCTTCATGCTTTTTGGTATACTTAGCTGAGTACTATTGTAATGTGATAGCATGCTTACTCCCTTACTAAATACATTTGTCATGTAATATGTATACTTTGTGTTTGTGTAATGTTTATACACCCTAGGAAGCTGCCTATTAGTGGTTTGGTTTCTGAACAATTTCCTTGCCTAATTGTTGGATCAGGACATCCATGAGAAGATTATTTCCCTGAATTATGAAGATTATACAGCAGAAATAAAAACTGCAGATGCTCAGGAGTCGCATAAGGGAGGTGTGATAGTTTTAGTAACTGGATGCTTAACTGGGAAGGATAATGTGAGAAGGAAGTTCTCACAGACATTCTTTCTGGCTCCACAAGAAAAAGGATATTTTGTCTTAAATGATGTCTTTAGGTACATTGAGGTGAATGATGCACCGCAGTTAAATTCTGCCTCAGTAAATGTCATCAGTGAAAATGCTGAGACAGTGCATGAACCAGAATCAGGTTTGCATGATTTTTCTCAACACACACACACACACATATGTATGCATGTATATTGAATTGTATTTGGTTTACTTAATCCTCCATTCATAATTTCTTCTTCTATATTTCTAGAGGAGACACATGCTCCCAAACATCCTGTTGAAGACACTGCAACTTCAGCTTTGGTAGAGGATGAAAACCATAATGATGCTGGTGAAGTTTATCATCCTCAGGATGAGGAAGAGGGATCAGTTATTGATGAAGAGGTCGCTGAACCCCCTACTGACTTAAGTGAGAATGATATTATTACAGTTCATGATTCAACTTCTGCTGCTCAGGATGATGCACCAAGGAGATCATATGCGGCTATTGTGAGTTTGTCCTTATATTTTCTTGCCCTATGTTACTCTTCTGCTCGTTTATATTTGATTAGGTTAATGATGTTCATTTACATGAAGGTAATGAAAAGTTATGTAGCATCTGGCCATGTCTACGTTCCCAGAGTAGCTGCAAGAGTGGCATCGGCTAAATCCAGTGAACAATGGCCTACAACTGCCAAATCAACCCCTGTGCCTGAGTCATTTGCTCCTATTAGTGATAGTGCACCTGGGAGTAGTGACCTCCATGAAGAAGGTATACATTGGTGCTCATTGACATGGTTGACAGTCATTTTATTTTTCAGATCAGTCAACTGTGATCTAGACACATCTTCCTCCTTGGCTTACTTGTTTCATCTAAAAATAACTTGTGAGCAGAAGAGATCAAAACAAATACATGAAAGAAAAGGAGGCAAAATTATTGAAGTCTATAACTCCATATATACTGTTGCATTAAATTCTAGTTTGAAAATCAACTGATCTGTTTTGTATTTTTAACAGCTGAAGGTCACTCCATATATATACGGAACTTGCCGTATAGTGCAACAGTTGAGCAACTTGAAGAAGTTTTTAAGAAATTTGGTCCTATTAAGCATGATGGTATCCAAGTTAGAAGTAGCAAGGTCTGTGGATATTACTGTCTGCATTTTCAAATTAACTAAGCATTTTTTGAGGCAAGCTTATGAACTATACCATATTTTTGATTTCTTGCAGCACGGATTCTGTTTTGGCTTTGTTGAATTTGAGGAATTGAGTTCCATGCAAAGTGCACTTGAGGTACATATTGTTTATTTTGAAGTGTTGGTTTGTAGCCCTGCGCTGTTGTTTGTTTATTTGCCCACGGAAGGAGAGGATGTCCATAAGATTATACATTTTAATATCTTTTAGTTTATTGATTATGGTACAAATTAGCATTAAAATGTTGCGTGCAATTCCCAAGCTTTAGCTTGAATTGAGTATTTTCTACATCTTTTGCTCATAATATATTGCACATGCTTCTAAACTGGAAGGTCGTGGTAGAAATCAGATTAAAGCAATATGTGAATGCCGTTTCGAAATGGGATTATTTTTTGTGTTTAGCATATAGGTGGTCTTGTTAGATGTTTATTGAGCATGTTTGTGTTGTAGTGTTGTGAAAGACGTCAGTGGATCTTATGATTTAGAAGTATTAGGGATAACTCAAGTTACACATTAACTAGAGATAGAATCTGAGAAGAGTATATAAGTAGGAGACAATCATAACCTCACCAACCAGTTTTGTTGGTCAAAATCCAAGTTGTAAAATAATATCATAGTCTATCCTAATTCTATTAAAAGGGTTACCTACCATATTATTTATGCATCAAGTCAAGTAAAGGGATGTATTGGAAAAGAAAATTCAAGTTTCACGTTAACAAGAGATAAGGCTAAAGTATAAGTAGGTCAACACTCACTTCACAAGCCAGTCTTGTGGGATTTAACCCAAATTATAAGGCGGTGGCAGAGTACATTTTAAATTCATTAAAAGGATCACGTGACATACTCTTTATGCACCATCTCCAATGGTTGAGCTTGTGAGACTATATTGAGAAAATCCGGAGTCCACATTGCAAAGAGATAGAGTTTATATTACTGGATGGGGTTGCCTTGCCTCTGCAAATAAAAAAAATTCAGTAGGTTTTCTTTTACCCTTTTCATTGGATACTGTCTCGTTTAATCCCCTTTTCTTACTAAAGCCTATATTAATTAGTCTTCTTCTCACATTATTGAATTACCATAGGTGAGAGTTTCAGTCATCTTCTCCTTACTTAGTATGCGCCATTTAAACTCTCTCTCTCCCTGATAGTTTTGACCCTGAACCAATCTTCTCTTCTCTGTTGTGTCTTCTCACCCACCTTAGCATTCCCATCACCCCTACACATTTCTGTGCGCTTGTTGATCCTTCATTGTCAATATTCACCACCATAGGAAAAACTAGTCCTTATCTAACATGTATAACAATTTCTGTTCACATGGTTTAGAAGAATCAGAGAGTGGGGAAAAAGTAAACTTAATAATCAATTTTCTCCATTTTTGGGTAAAGTGATGCGGATAATTTGTCATAATTATAAAATTATGTACAATGCTGTTGTTGTTGCAGGACATAAAATATAAGTTAACTTTTAATGTTGTAAGCCCTTGGCTAACTGTTTGAGGAAGTAGCTTGTTACTGTGCGGCGGCTTGACTGTATGTAGTCTATTTATATAGATGAGGGCCAAGTGGGATTTGTGATGTTGTGAATTTGTATTTTTGCTGTTAGATTAAATCTGTCAAACTTGCTGGTACATGACATCCTTTATCATTTTGCCTCTTGCCTTACATTTTATTGTTAAAAAAATTGTTCTTTTATCATTTTTATTTGCTTATTGGTGTCCGTGTCAATGAGGCAATAATTGCACCCTCAATCGCATGATTTCTATTTTTCATATGCTAAGTATCATGTTTTACCTTTTACTTTTCTCATTGAAGTATTAGGTATATTTGCTTTTTTTTTACCGACATGATGCTGATCTAGCACCTTGCCAAATACTAATTTCAGGCTTCACCTATCACTGTTGGTGAGCGACAAGCTGTTGTTGAGGAAAAGAGAACTACTACACGAGGTACATTGATATATTTTGATTTATACTTTTATCTTTGAGTTAAACATGATCCATATTAAGATGTTGATTATGCTCTTTTTCTTCTTATTCTAGTCAGCGGTAGTGGGAGAGGTAGGTATCCTCCAGGAAGAGGTGGTTTCCGAAGCGACAGTTTCAGAGTACGTGGGAAATTTGGCGGTGGACGAGGTTATGGCAGAAATGAATTCAGAAACCAAGGAGAATTCTCAGGGCAACCTAGGAGTTCTCAACGGCCAAATCAAAACGGAGGTGGGCGTGGTGGTGGACGTCAAGGTGTGGGGAACCGTAATTCTACACCGTCGTCTTCAGCAGCATGATCATATTGGCTAATTGAATAAGAAAAAGACAAACAAAAACAATACAAAAGAATCTGGTGGGTTGATTATTTTTTATAGGAAAAGGAAGCCAAACACCTTTTCTTTTCCCTTTATTTAGGCACGAGTTCAGGTTTCTGACTATCATCAGTGCAATCATTCAATGGAAGAGTAGTGAGTTCATTAGTAGTACTTGCAGAGGTGTTTTGGATTGGTCATGTATTTTTTTCAGTACCAATGCACTTTTCTTCCTTCTTCCATTTTGCCAAGTTATTGAGCAAGATGTGTTCCTGCGATTGAGTTGTTACACGAATCTCTGTTGTGGAGGGTTTATATGTAAATTGGTACTATGTGTATTCTTTTCCTTTTTTCATAAACTTAATGAAAACTGTCTCTACGATTTTAACCTTAGCAAGGCCGATGTATGACTACAATGTGCATGTTCTGTTCATTCGAGGGTGAGTTCTCAGACAAATTATTTATCTCTATAGCAAATGGGTTGCAATATTGAAGAAACCTACGAGAGATGGCTCGAGATATAAATCTCATGGCTGTCAGCTGCGGAATATATTATTGCGGAAACTTATTATTTAATTCGATATTTTAAAGTGTTTTATCTTTTCATGAAATGAAAGGGTTTTAAAAGAATTTTTGCAATCATTTCGAACCATCCTATTTGAACGAGAATAAAATAGAACGTACAAGGATAAGATAAGAATGCCAGATACGTACTTATGTAATCTATTAGTGCGCATCTTAATAAAAATAAGATTATGATAAATGGTGATGATTAAGATGATAATAATGATTCTAATGTTAATTATACTAGTAATGGTAATGACAAAAAAATTTAAGTGTTACATAAAAGAAAGATAGTATCAAAATAGATGGAGGTAGATACCGATGTATATAAAAATATGTAATTTTTTATATAATAATTATATTTTATAAGATTGAGTTAAATTTGAAGTTATTTGTTTATAAAAATAATAATACTAATAAAAGTAATATAAATAATTATAAGATAGGATAATAACAATAAAAATTATAATAATAATAGTGAGAATAATAATAGTAAGAATAAAAATAAGAAAAGTTATAAAACTAATAATAATGGTAACATTATGATAGCATTTGTTATTATGGAAATGATGTGTCAAATAGTAAGCACCACAACCATTGTAATAATATTGTAGCAATAATAAGACCAGTTGTTGTGATAAAAAAAATAAAAATGATAGTAATGATATATTATAGTGAGATAGTAACAATGATATAAATGATTATAATGATCATTTTAATAAGATAGTAATTGTTAGATGATTGATGTCACCTATATAATAGGGACTACTATAGTAACAATAATAATAAAAATTACAATAATAAAGATGATATGGTAAAAGTGGTGTTCCTCATTATAAAGATGAGGTAAACATCTATTTTTATATAATTATTTTCTAATTCAACTCTCCCAGAAAAAAACTTGAAATATCCAATACCCACAAAATATAAAAGAATAAAGAAATCATATTTTATTATATTCTAAACAATTGATTAATAAAATATGAAACCTGCTCTATGACTAACAAACAAAGTTTTAATCGTTATTTATAAATAGTTTTAGTATTATTTTAAAGAGGATATTCATAATTCAAATTAACTGTTATAATATAAATAATTCCTATAAATTTATGATAAACTTATAGAAAAACATTTATTAAAATTATTGCTATATAAAATATATATTCCAAGTTGACATTAGTTAAATATGAGTTCTGAGTACGTAAAAAAAGTTTGATGAAAAGAAGTACATAAAAATTGTTTTTATCTCCATTTTTGTTAGAATGCTGGTACCAGATTCTTTGTACAAGGATTCAATCAATCTTTGACATTTCTTTGAAAACGAACTTCTGCATATCAATTACCAAATCCAGTGAATTCCTTTCTATTTAGTTATTCAACAATGAAAACTCTGATTTAGTTGTTCAACAGGTAAAAAATTAAATAATTACGTCCTGCATGTGATATCAGTGAAATCATGTTGTCATTAAGTTGTAATTTTAAAGACCAAATTTAAGATTAAAATGTATTTTTATAATTAATTTGACATTAAATAATAAAATTTACAGATTAATTTATATGAAAAATATTTTTCAAACAGAGCAAAATTGATTTTTTTTTAAAGATTAAATTGGCAGTATACTACACATTGAAAAATCGTTCGATGCTTTTTATGATATCTTATATGTCCTTCCAAAGCAAACAACGTATTTGAATTAAAACCCTTAATAAAATTTCTAGAACATTTCATATGCAAATGTTTAAAAAAAGTATCATTTTGCAATACAAATGTTTTAAAAAGGTATTAAATTTAAGAATTATTATTTTTTAAATCAAGTTGACGAGACATAATAAATATCTTAAAATTAAAATAAATATTATATAAGATGTTAAAATAAAAGAAATAAATATATTCCTATTTATAATATTCCCCGGGTAAGAAAGTAGAAAATAGAAAACAAAAGAAGCGCAAAACACAAAACCCAGAACCCTAATACTTGGCCCTAATATCAATCTCTCATTCGTGGTGCTTTGCTTTCGCCTTTCCTTTCACATCAATGGCCGACTCTGTAGTTTCGATTCAGTACCTCAAAGATTTCGTCAATTCTCAAATCTACGACGATGAGAAATGGGCCTTCAATGTGGTAATGTCTCTCTCTAACGCATTCTTCTATTCCTTTCGCACCCGTTCCTATTTATTTTAAAATGTGAGATCAAGAAATGGCCCCAGATTATTTTGAAATTTTACAGTTTTTATCCGTGAAATGAGACCCTTTTTGAACTCAAGCTATTCTGTGTGTTTTGTGTTATGGTGCTAAGGGAGAAACTTGATTTTTTATTTATTGTGATATGAGTGCCTTTTACTTGCAAAATCGATGGGTTGTAATTACCCACGCCAACCATTTTACTCATCGTTGCAACATAACAGCTCTGTGATGGGACCCATGATTTTATACATTGTGTGGTTGTTGAATCCGTTCTCACTTTCAATTGGTGTGAGTGCTTGTATGGAGGTGGTTCAATTCTTGATTGAACTCGAGGATCCCTTGCGAATTTTTAGATTCTTGTGGGTTATGAGACAATTGCGAATTTATAGGGTTCTTGATTGAACTGTTGATTGCAGCGTCTGTTCCAGTTACATGCCTGAATTTTATAAATCGTTGTGTTGATGATCCTGTGGCTTTTGGATATTTATTCCTCTGGTAGCTGTTACCGTTGTTTGTTATATTATATTACTTTCAAGTTTAGAAAATGTTGGTCCTCTTCTCATTGCCTGCACCTTAATGACAATGGCATTGCCTTTACCCTTTGTTCGTTATAGAAAGAACATTTTGAAATTTGAACTGAAGAGAGAATGAAAGGAAAGAATAATTTGAACTTTTGTTTCTAACAGTCAACTTTTATCCTTTTTTCCCTTTCAATGTTTACTCTTCTACTAAACATAAGAAAATACATCATTGTCCTGTTTTCCCCTCCTTTCTATTTCTTTTTCCTCTCACCCAAAGAGAGCATTAGTTTCGTAGTAATTTAGGCGCACTCTGCTGTGAAACATTATGATCAGTTTTGCCAAGAAGCTCTTAAGACATGATGCACGATTTGTGTTTATTGTAGAAAATATAATATAGGTAATTGAACCCTATAAATTTATTATCCTGTGAGTAATGGATAGCTGCTCTAACTTCTCATCTAGACTAAGCAACCACCGAACTTTCTGGTTAATTAGGATAGTCATGAGCTTGGTTGTAGAACATGAATAAGATTGTTGCACTGACTATTAAGTGATTAGTGCCGTTAGTTTTTACTTAATTATAAAGGTATTTATTTCTTCATGTTTATGTCTTGAAGCTTGATTTAGTTTAGAATGAATGTTGATTGTCTTGTTTATTTGGCATGTAGAAATTGCTGCGTGCTGCCGGACTTTTTGCAGGATCAATAGTACTTATGCGAAATTATGGTGACCTTATGGCGATCTGAAAGTAGAACAAGTGACCAGTTCTCTGCCATGAGTTGCTATTATCTAGTGAAACAGTATTGTGATGTCTAGGTTTTTTCTTTTTGCTTTATTTTTCAGTAATTTGAACATGAAGTGAGCTTCATTGGCATGAAGCTTTTGATGAGCGATGACAATGTTTTTCCAATTGGTTATGTTGTAGTACATTCACATTACCTTTGGCAAAATATGTTTTGGATATGAAATAACTATTCTGGATGTTCTTAGATTTAACTCAATTGGGTGCATAAAATACTGATAGTAGTAGTAAGAATCAATAGTTATTATATATATTTGCAGCGGGCTGGAATAGTTAGGTCAAATCTCACCTGTGAAGAAAAAACTCTTATATTTAGTAGGAAGTTGTTATTATTGTTGCTTCTGCAAATCAAAGCTGTTATCTTGGCATGAAATTCCCCTGCTGCGTAGGTGAATGAAGGTAAAAGTTTTGAAGTAGTACTTCCATCTTTAATTTGTTAGTTGAAATTTGTGGAATTGTTTTTTCTTATTTAAAGTGCCTTTGGTAAGGTGCATTTTCCTAAATTATAAGTAGTTGAGCAACACAAAAGTGGTTGATAGGTTTTATTTCAGGAGCTTTAGTTTATTTACTGTTTCTTATATTTTTAGCATATCTTTCTATTTCTCTTAATTTCTTTTATCTGTTATTACACATTTTAATTGTGGATATAATTAGTTATTGGACTATTTTTAGTATTTGTTGGGTTACTTTTCGATTTGTTATGCAGTTCATATTAAAATAAATTTACATTATAAATTGAAGAAAGTAATATTTCATTATATAATGTTATTTAAAAATTACATAATGAAAATGGAAAAGAACAAATTTAAAAATTAAAATTGAGAACAAATAAAAATTAAATTTGATTACTAGATCAACTCATTTAAATAAGAAGATTTTTTAAATGAAAAAGCTTATACAATCTTTAAAAGAAAAATTTAAATAGTTAAAAAATTAATATAATTTAATTTTCTAAAAAGTTAAAATTAAAATTATATATTAATATATTTGCCTGAAAGGTCTAATAAAATTTATGTAGTTATATTTTCTTATCAATTGATTTGGTCTAATCTTTGTAATCAATAATTAATACGTTAGACTATAAAAGGTTTTACGTATGTTTGTTTTGAAAGAAGTTACAATTAAATTAGAAAATAAAATACGAAAGGTATCTATTAAAATTATTTAAGACTAGTCTATCCTTATCCATATTATCCAATAGAAATGAACTTTTTTTTTTTTCAAGAAAAGCTTTGCTCATGTCGAATTCACGGCGAAAGAAACATACACACCAAAAAAAATTTGAGTTTTATTACAATGTCACACTATGGATGTAAAGCTTTTTATGCCAGAACTTAGAGATACAATATTATAATTTCATCTCAGTAATTTGCATAATTTCTTTTATTAAATATCAATGTGTATTATAGAAACGAAACTCCATTTTAGCATGATATTATATCACTTTTTTTACACTCTTAATTATCAAAAAATATTGTTAATATGATTTTTAAAATGATTATTACAAAAGTCAACAAATTTATTAGGTATGGTACTTAAATATTACACACTAAACTTCAAACTAATGGTCAAAATACCTGACTTTCTCCGTTCGAAATGCTAGTGAGCCTTGTGTAGTTGCGTATTTCTAAAGCTTTGCTTTATTCTTGGTTTAGAAAGACATTCAACATCAATCCCTCAATTCTTCTCAATCATGTTCAATTGCCCTCATTCTTAGATAAATTTAAAACAAAATACACAAATATCTGTAAAGAAAAAGTGACACACTACTAAAACAACTCTCTATCACTTTTGTATGGAAAATTGTTAAAAACTAATTAAAAAATCGTAATTTGAAAATAATTTATGAGAATTGGTGAAGAAGCGGCACTGAGACGCAGCATTATCCGATTTCATTGCTGTGTTTTGTTTAATAATAGTGTTGAATATAAATGTATATGTATGTATTTGACTGTCAGAACAGAGAAAGAAGCAACGCTGCAATGGTTCTAAGTCAAGCTAAAATTACGAAAGTTGTGTGAATTAAAAGAAACACATTATTTTTTCTTCGTTGTATGATTGGTTTAAATTTCGAACTAACACTTGCCCAAGTAGTAGGATGATAAAAGAATAGTCTTCAAACCCAGCCAACGACATAAAGTTTTATGTCTTAATCTTTGAATTTTTTTTAAATAAGTTTTAATCAAAATCTTAATCAAACTAAGTTTATATTTGTTTTAATGTGAATTGTATCACTTTTTCTTCATTTCTTTAGGTCTGGGAGAAATTATGTACTCAAACTATCTATATCAGTTGAAAAATAGAAATAAAGTGATAATATGAAAAAGAAATAAAGTGATAATATAAAAAAGATATAGATGTTGACTGTGTAAGTTTAAATTTTGAAAGTTCTATCAACCTATTTAAAAGTTTGTGGATATTGAAGTTATTTTTCTTGTAAGACAAGTTGTTCTAGATAAAGAAAACTAATTATTCATATTATTATTTTTTTTAAATTCAAATGTGTATAAAATATGTTGAATATTTGGGTTTGAAGTGATAGTTTTTTAGGTTGAATTAACATATTTATTTGTGATATAATTTACATGTGTATGGATGTCTAATTTTAGATTACGGTGTAGTTTTGAATTATAAAATTATACGAAAACAATTAGATTTAAACCGTTTGAGAATTGTTTTTGGTGTGATTAGAAATTATCTTGTTATATCACTCTCTTAAATATTGAGCTATGTTTAAGGATTAAGTTTTTATTTAAATAATACTCAAGAAGTGGTAATCATTAGTTAACTAAACACTGTCAGTCAACTACTATCATAATTATTAAAGTGGCAATTCCCTTCATTCAAATTCTATCATGGTCGTTTAATTTACATTATTTCTTGCTGAGGTTATGATTTGAAACATAAGCAAGAGAGATGTCAAAACAATTATCAGTTGTCTGAAACTCGAAACTCTCATTTCTGAAGCAATAAAAAGTTAAAGTTTTAAAGGTGTTTTAGTACTTGGTGATTAATACAACAAGTCACATCATTTACGGAATATACTTTTGAACTCTGAGAGAATTAGTTTTGATTTTTTCTTTTTCTTTTTTTATAAAGTTTTGGTCATTCAAAAAATAATTGGACACTCCAGGGATGAGTTTGTTTGACATAAATTTGTTTAAGTTATATAAGTATCACTTAAGGTATGAATGGACAACTTGAATAGAGTTTTCACATATATAATAAAGATATCTCACTTAACTAAGTAATTGGTTCAAGAAATATATCTCTAATTTTCTTATTTAGTGAAATGTTTGTTTTATTTATTTAAATATAGATGTGTATAATATAATTAAATTAGATTTATATAAGATGAATATATGTAACTAGATGAAATATGATGAGATTATATTCATTATCTATATATTGTATGAGTGATTAGTTTAGTATGTTAACCAATTATGATTCTATTATTAAGTATATGAACTTATTAAGAAAAGAAAATATATTAACTTTATTAATAATATAATGAGATGATGAATGATTTTCTCTTATCAAACTTTATAATTCTTCATACTATTATCATTATCAAATATTTTTTATAATTAAAAAAATAACTAAAAGTAGTTTATTTAAAGTTGTATAAATAAAATTCAAATTTTCTCTTCTAAAGACTCAAATAAATAAATAAATGATAAAACAAAAATTAATAATATATTTAACCATTTTTCAATCTAAAATAATTTAACATAAACTCTAACAAAGATGTAGCGGTAAAAATGGAAGGAAAGAAAAATAAAATCTTCTAGACTCATTTTTTGTCCTCTAGACATTAAGATAAAATGGGAGAGAAATTGTTGTTATATTTAAATGTCTAATTTATTTTTATTTTGATATTTTTTATTGAAGATATATAGTTAATTGTTTTTCATTTCTTTTGTTACCATTAAATAAGAAGTAAATATTATATATTGACATACACATGAATGATAAATTTTGCATGTTTTAAAACATCAATTATTGTTTTTCCTATAAATAACTATTATTATTTATTGTACCTTCTTATAATTTTTTCTCAAACAAGAAATACGTCAGACTACTTAACAAGAACCTACAAATCGACCTATATCCAGGTGAAAACTAATTTAGGAAATAGGTAAAGTCTACATTTTTGTTTTATAAAACTCCACTTTATTAAAAGAAGGTGTCTTATATCATTAAAAAAGTCTAAAAGACTAGTCTATTAATTAAGTAAATTTAAATAAAATTATTTTATACAATTATTATATTAAATTTTTATAATGTATTTATTTACATCTTTTTAGTTATTAACCATATTGACTTATGTAAAGGACTAAACTTCTAAGATTATTAAAAACTAGATTTAAACCTTGTTAATAAATAATTTATTAAATTGTATTGTATACGTATAATTAATATATATATATATATATATATATATATTCAATGCATAAAGTACACAATATAAGAAAATGTTTAAATTATTAATGGGTCTATGACTAACAGTATGGTCAGCTACCTCATCTTTTAAAATTTTATAGAAAAAACGTTAATTTGTATTTTTAATGTATTTTAAAAAATATAAATAAATATTTCAGATGTAAAATTTATGACATACCATATCCAAAGACATAAAAAACGAAAACAAAAAAATTAAATATTATTATTCACTCATATATTGTAGAGTTGGTTACAAGTTTTATATAGAAATCAATCATCAGTCATAACAAACTAACTAGTTTATAATAAGATTTATTTTAACTAATAACAGATATAAGATTAATACTAACTAGAAATAAGACTAATAGTAAATGATTTATAATAAAATTTATTTTAATTAACAATAGAGATGAGACTAATATTAATTTATTTATAATAAAATTTATTTTAACTAACAATAGAATTGATTTTAGAAATACCAAGTTGATTAATATCATCACTTTGTGGAGTGGATATGTGTTGTAGTAAATGCATTAGAGTTTAATCTTGTTATGAAATTAATTTCAATAATTTCATGTTTCTGGTTGTTGAATTTTTATTACTTGTTATTTTGTAGTTGTATAGTTAATGTTAGGCTTAGGTATATTGTACAAAAGGGATATCTTGATGGATATCCATGTTTTTTTTTTAAAGCATTTTGTGACCTATGATAATAATTATATACTTTTCCCCTTTTGTCCGCATGTAAACTTTTATTATTATAGGAAGTCTAACCCTCCTCTATTCATGAGAAATTATTTACTAATCATTCTTTATTTGATAATCTTCCACAACACATTCATTCTTTCCACAATAACTACACAATCTTAAATAAATTAATAACATCAACTACAATGAAATAATTTATATTAATAATTCTATTGAATTAGCTGAAATAATTTATATTAATAACTCCATTGAATTGTCTTTTTTGTTGAGTAACATAGAAAAAACATTGTTAATTAGGAGAAGATGATTGATCAATAGGATATTAAACCTTATATTATTATAAAGGTCATTCAATTTTCTTAAGAATTGTATAATTTAGTCTTATATCTTTCTTTATTTCCTAGTTACAACTTACAAGAGTATCACATGAATATTTTTTAACATAATTACATAATGGATATGGTTTATAGATTATAATTCATCCCATATCACCCTTAATTTTCGTATAATGTTCTATAATAGAGACATCATCATCTTGTTTTGCATAAGCAACTTCTTGTTGTAATTATGAAATTATCAATAAATCTCCTTGTAAATATCTTAGATTTTAATGACAGTTTTATCTAATCACAATACTTTGTCTAGCTGAAGGTGGTATCAAATGTATCAACCATGATATCATCATATTATTGGAATTGTTTCTATATAGTATGAGCATAATTAGGTATTGGTTGTGACAAAGAATCATTAACAAATTCTAATTTATTCTTCTCCCTAAGTGTTGTGGTCATTGATTTATACAAAAGACTTACTCATATAATAAAAAATTTGTTTTAACTAACTCAAAAGATAAGACTAATCCTAATTAGAGATAAGATTTATACCATATTCAAAATTTATTTATTTTATTTAGGTTGTGTAGAAACCTACCAACAAGGTTTTATTGATAAAAAAATGACATGTGCGGTTGGTATTCTCTACGGATGTGGTCTCGTGTTCAACACCACTTGTTCAACACCACGTTTATCATTTCATTCCCAGACAGGAAAGTCGCAATAATTCATTCCCCCCTCTCACCCTTTTTCTAACCACAACACTATCTTTACAACATAATATTCTTTTTAAATATTTAACAGAGATTAATGCAATATACAATGACAGCTACTGTAATTTTTTATTAAATTAGGAACATCAACTTAGGAACAAAAGAGGGTGGCGTGTAATTAAAAATAACTCTTACAGATATTGTAACGTTGTATAATTAAAAAAGTGCTAAAAACGCACTTTGTTTAAAAAATATAATCATTAATCAAAACCAAGACTTATATTAAAGTATAATTTTTTTCAAATAAATCTATTTTTTCTAAAAATTAATTAAATAAATAGGTGAGAATTCCACTCCACGAATAGTGATCAAACGTACCAAAAAAATTATATTGACCACATTTAACATATTAGAACATGACTTTCCAAATTATAAATAATAAACATGTTTATTTGTGTGAATAAAGTTTGAAAGAGTGCATTTATGTAATTTTTAAAAAATAGGAAAAAAGTCTCGTAAAATATCCGTTTATATTAATGTGAAAAATGAAACATAATTAAACACTTGGGTGTAAACTTAAATTTGTCATTAAAATAAATACACGAGAATTTGACTCTCGATTATTCTCGACCAGAAACAAGTTGGGACTTTTCCACACAGGTTCATGCTTCTTCAACTTAACTTGACCTTGATACCCCTACCATCTTTTCAGAATTACATGAGAACCCAGTACGAGGCTGAAGAAGTACAAGTGTCGTATTGCAAGCAATGACAGTTACGGAATCGATGACAGTGACAGTGACAAAGGATTTGGGTTCTGCAGCAGCTTCTGTGACAAGATTCGTGCACCTTTTTCTCCATTGATTAACACGTGGAAAATTTGAAAAGCGTTGTCAAGTTTCACACAGCCTAACAACACATGACATGAACTCACACAGCTTTCTCTGCACTTCTCACCTCAGGTCCACTTCTTTATGCCAAACCAAACCTTATTAAGCTTTGCTTAGCTGGCTTCCTTGTTTTAGTTCAATCTTCCTCAAATTACCATGTACCCAAGTGAACATAAATTAGTGTTTTTAAGTTAGATTTTGAAATTCAGCAACTTTTTACTTTAACTTTTATGATTATGTTAAAGTTTATATTAGTAATTGCTGCTATATTTATGGGATCTGTCATCATGACAGTTTCATGTTGAATCTCGCTTTTACTGATATGAATTAAACACAGTGTGTGTATAAAATCAAATTGAAAGAAAATTTCTTTCCTTGTCTCCATTTGCTGTTTCTACGTCACTTGGGGAGTACAATGCTGACATTGTGTAATCCGTGAGCCATTTCCATCCTCGTGTTTTTAACTCTTTTGTTCCCACAGTACCCACTTGCTTTTGTGGATGTGACATTCAGTCCTAAAATTAAATTTGGAGCTTGCGTTTAAATTTTGACTTTCCTGTTTTATTTCATTTGCATTATTATCTTTTGTGTCACATGTAGTATATAATCCTGGCAACAGTTTTTCCAGTGTGGAATAAGTGGATACCCTTTCATTCCTCCGAATTTTTATGTCTAAAACTTGTCTCCTTTTTCATTCAGAGGGAACAAGCCTTCTTCAAAGGAGTTGTTCTGTTCCATGACTTCACCTTTTTCTTGGATTTCAATGGAGGTGACAATAAACCAGAAAAAAAAAATATAAAGCTATTGAATTGATTTTTATTCATTCATACTAGAAAGTCACTGTTTTTTTTCTTTAGCAGGGATTTTGTTCTGAGAAATCGTACACTAACTCTGAGCAGATAGACCTTACTCTCAAGCTTTCTCCCTGCGGTCAAAATACAGAAGAAAAGATGGTTCTAGCAAGTTCACCATCAGCGATGATTGGGGAGAAAGCCCAGAGCAGAATAATGGAAAATGGGGTTCAAGAGAATCCCTTTGTTCTGTGTCTGGCAGAGGGTGAGAAGGGTCTGGTGAGGTTTGGGGACTTGCAGACAATGAGAAGAGTGAGGACTGGAAAGAGATTATTGATGAAGAAGATGCAGATGGCGGCGGCTGCAGAGGCAGAGAAGTCTTCTCCGGTGTCTCTGGCTGGTGCTCAGCCACTACCTCCCTCAATTGATGATAATTTCAAGATTTTTGCACCTCCTTCTTGGGATCCATGGCATGAAGGTAACTTTTTTTTCTCTTTCGTTTATTGACCATTTCATGAGTACACACTTTTTTAACGTAGTTCATGTATTTTGTGAGTGTTAAATTTAAGTTGACACTGAGATGTAGTTTGAAAAAAAATCTACTATAGTTGATTATTTACAATCTGATAGACCTCCTATTACACAGTTTTATGAGCACAGATAGGAATAGAGGAGCTGGTGTATCCCACGTGGGTGAGAAGGATAATAAGTAGGGGAATTACGAGGAACAAAACAAGCAGTGACAGGAAAACAACAGAATTGCTGATGTGATATTATTGTATTTTCTGACTAATACGTGTCCATGGTTTCATAAATCTTCACTGTACAATAGATCTCATTCTTGTAAATTGAAAAAATAATCAATCTTCACTGCATAATAGCACTCCCTTTTTTTTTTTTTAAATTGAAAACCGTTGCTTATCTCGTGGAAGTTGGTCGATACTATATACATGTGATGATTAGACCATACGATAATTTCTGGTAATTGAGCCTAGAGGAAGCATTTGACTTTGAACTGGGAGTGAGTAATGGTTTGGGGAGGGGCAGTTCCAAAATGTTCTTCTGCATGAGAAATCAAGTCCATTAATTTTTCCATTATATGAAAGCAAAATATTATGATACTGAAATTAACATTGATTAGCATAATCTAAATTATTTTTACCTAGATCAGCAATATGACTAAAATTTCCAAATTCCACAAATTTCCCTCCTAAATCTGTCTCAATGATATTCCCGTTTAGCTAAAACATTCATAGTTTTGGAATCAGGGTGGTTGTTCTGTACATGACTTCCCATAGTATCTACAGGAAATTTTCCACCGAAACGGAAATGTTTTCATAAATTTTCATAATGAAACAAGAATTTCTCATGTTCACAACTGTTTTATGCGTAGAAAACAGTTTATGGGAAACATTTTCCAAAGCTTTTTCTCTAGACAACAACTAGTGAAAAACTAGTGACTTGATAACTATATATGCATAGATTACTTGTATTTGGAATTTTATCAGAAGTTTCTCACAGAACATTGTAATAACTTGTACATATACAACTCTTCGTTACTGATAAACACTTGTGTCTTCTTATGTTGCTTATACTGAAGGAGGAGTTAGTTCCAATTTGCAAACATCACCAAAGCTGGAAAATGATCTCATGGTTTCCCCAAAAGCAATGCAGCCAGCCAAAAAGCATAAACATGTGAGCTGCTATGATAAAAGTGAGGCAATGGAGATTGTGAGACAAATGCCATGCGTGATTACTAGTGGAGATGACAGAAGTGGGAAGAGAATAGAAGGGCTTCTGTACGAGTATAAGAGAGGGCAAGTTTGTATTGTATGCGTGTGCCATGGCAGCTTTCTCTCCCCCACAGAATTTGTTATGCATGCTGGTGGCAAGGAAGTGGCAGATCCCATGAAACACATTACTGTTTGTTCTTCTGAGTCATTTTATATAAATGGAGATGGGGCTGGTTTTATCACATACCCCTTTTAGAATGTGTAGAAGCAGCTAACACCCCTTTTAAAATGTGTAGAAGCAGTTAAGAATCCTTAGTTTTCCATAATTATCTTATCCTGGTTCTTATTATGACAGTGTAACGGGAAGTTTTCATCAAAGACAAAGATGGTTTTCCCCATTTGCTAACCTTCACATTGGTGTTGAAAAAAAATGAAAAAAAAAAAAATACGGACCGGAACTTGTATAATTAAGAATACAAAATACTTTCTCAACAAAAGAAAAAAAGTTTTTATTATATTCATGATTTCATTTATTAAAAATTACTAAACATATGGGTGTTTGGAATAAAGAAGTTCTTTTCCACTTCTTTTGGATTCGGGTGAATATTATTTATGTCCATGGAATTGAAGGTGTGAACATTCTTTGGATGTGTTTATATACAAAGAAAAGAAAAAGAGATTTGAATTTTGGTTAAATGATTCATCCTTAAAGTGTGATCAAAAGTAAGAAAGTCAGTTGGATTAGAATAATTTTACTTTTTTGTCCTTCACTTTATTTAGTGAATCTTGCAAATAGAAGTCATACTCTCAATCCCAATACAAAATTTTATGAGCCTAAAACATAGTAATGTCAAATTGGATCCATATACATATTTGAATCCATAGGTAATTTACTTACGGATTTTTTCCCAAGTAAAAGTCTGTAAGTAAAATATGTAGTAATGTCAAATTTATTTACAGATCATAATTTGTATATAATTACCTACAAATTTTTCTGTAGATAAAATTTATAAATAAAATTCATATGAAATAGATCCATAAGTAATGCTAAATTTATTAACAGATAAAAATAAATCTATATATAATAATTCGTAAGTAAATTGAGAATTTTTATAGTAAATTCATATAAAACCAGGAAAATGTATTTATATACAAGCATTTAATGATAATAAAAAATAAATAAGTTAGAATAATGTGATATTTTATAATTGATATTAGGTATATTAATCTTAAGTTTGTTGAGATTATGTGAGATTAGCCTTCGTTAAGATTCCTTGCCAACACTACTCAAGGAATTGTAAAGGTTTAGCTTGAAAAATTTGCTTTGAATGCTTAAGGATGAAAAGGTTTAGTGTTTTAGTCTACAACATGACAGGAAGAGGGACATAGGTAACTAGTGAAGGAGAGCATCTTGAATGTTTAAATAACAATCAACTTTTTAATATGTTTTGTATGTTCATGAAATGTATGATTTTTTTCTATGTGTATAGTTTCTTTATCATAAAAAATTTGCAAAAGGAATAGAAATCTAGATATTTAAGTAAGTGCATATATAATTCCACCATTTGAGTTCCCTTATGAGTGAGGCTAATGTTTTATATTTAGCTTCACAAAAGGATTTAGAGACAGTATTTTTCTTCTTGGACTTCTAAGAAATAAAAACATTTCTAAATGAAATACAATTCCTTTCAGGTCAACAAACCAATCCTAATTTGAAAAAGGATGAATGCTAATATTGTTTTATGAAGGAAAAAATAGGTCAATATCTAAAGATTCCTTCAAATATATGAGAACATAATGTGCAGTTTGTATGTGAGGTTGCTTTGACTCAACTATTTGACAACAAAACAAATGTCTAGATGATTATTAATTAAATAAAGAAAATGTCCAATAATTCTCCTCATCAATTTGTAACGAGTAAGATCGATCTACAAGAGATAGACTTGCAACTAACATGTCACAATTAGAGAGTAGGTCAAGACAATTCATTCTTTGGTTAAGTATTATACCAATAGTAGAAGGACAAAAACTACAATCTTAAGATAAAGAAAAGAGGACCAATGTCATATATCCTAAAACTAGTATAAGATTATTTTTTATAACATTCAATTCTACTACATTGTTTTGTGGTATCATTAACATACACAAAATGACAAAGAGGAACTTATACTCTTTACAAACAAAGAGTAATAAGAAGTACTTTGACAAAAATCAAAAATATAAAAGTAGAAGTGAGTTTGGAATTCTATTCTTCACTTGCATGCTTCGAATTATGAAGAGACTTTCACAATTTACAAACTTGTTGTGGATGATTAAGTTATAAACCTAGTTATGGAATCTTATACACCTCTTTTTATTGTTGATATCAAATTCCTTTAAAAACTAACCCTTTTATTATTGCAACTGATAGAATAAACTAAATAATATTAAGTTTTACTAGAAGAGAAGGTTTAAAAATAATTTAAACCATATGTTTGGGTATATCCCTTAGTGATCAAGTGTGCCCTTAAATCTTTCAATTGTATCATCATATTTATGCTTAATCTTGTAAACACATCCATATTTGACAGATATTTGACAGGGTGCTTTTCTGGAAAAAGATTCATTAGATAGCAAGCTTGATTTTTTCAGGAGAAAGTAACTTTGTACATATGACTTATTTCCATCAATCATATTTACATGTCTCACTAGAAAAGGTGAACTCATTCTCAAAGAAAATATTAGAACAAAAATTTCAAAATGTTAGAATAAAAACTTATATGTGATTAGAAAGAATTATTAGGAGACAAATAATTTTTAATAGAAAATTTAATACCTGAATTACATATTTAGTGAAATTATCATATAAGGTGATGACAATGCTAGAGGTATATTGAGACGTTGAGAATAATCAATTTGTGATTATTAAAAAAGAGCCACAAGTTGTTGATATTGCTCGTGAGTTAATCCCGCCTAGTATTTAGTATCTTATTTCCCAAAAATTGGACACTTTTTTCAAATTTCTTTCAAAACAGTATAAATCGAAAATAAAAAATTACTACATGGTATTTGCCAAGGTAAATATATATACATTAATGAAATCATTCAAATACTTCATTTGAGTGAGTGACTAGTGTGATATAATATCATATGAAAAGAAAAATTATTAAAAGATATCTATTTACCATGTTAACAATCAATCATCTATAGAAAGAGATATTAAATAATAAAAAAGAAAAAGATAAAAAAAAATAATGATAAAATATATTTATATTTTAAATATAAATATTAAATGAGAACAAAAATCAAAAACATAAATTTTAGTGTTGAGATTTTTGTGAATGCGCAATTCTATACACCATTTAAATTTTCTTTAGCTGAGGGTCGAAAGTTTGTAACTAATATTAATTTTAAGTTTATTGAACTAGAAAATATTAACTAATATAATTCTTATAAATATATAATTGTTTAAATAGAGATCATGTTTGATATAAATTGAAGTTTACTTTTAAAAGAATTTATTTCTTCAACCGGAGATAAACTATTTTATTGACGAAAATAATAAAACTTTATTCAATTAACTAGGTTATGATAAATGGATTAGCAGTTTAATTTTTAATAAATTCCGTTAGTAACTATTTAATTGATCATCTATAGATAAATATATACTTGAGCTTAAAAAATTGTATTAAATTTTTCACGTACTGTATTTATAATGTTATAAACAGTCACAATTCTCTTTCCTGGGGTCCTCTACAATTAATTTTTTTTTCTATACTTAGTTATAATGTATGGGAAAAACCATTTGTCCTATTAAATTATAATGCCATATTTTAGGAACAAAATTATGCGAATCACTTTCTAGAAACATAAAGCTTAGGCTATATTAGACTTGGGCTAACCAACACTAGTTATTAATAAGCTAAGTTAAAAAAAAAATATAAGTTATTCAAACAATTATTATAAAACTAACAGTGCTAACTTATTTAAGTAAATAAATATAATAATAAATAATACCATTGTAGATGCATTATTATATTTTTATTGACAATAATAAAGCATAATTGCTAGGGAGAAAAAAAGTCCAACAGTTTTGACATAACTTTAAAATTTAATTGAATTCTATAAAAATTGTTATAAGTGTGCATATTCAAATAATACTTATGAACCATTAAATATAAGAATTGACATACTCAAGAGTTCGCTCACATTATAGCAACTTCTGAACAAACATATAAAGTCCAACCTTATCCAATGTCAAATCTCTAAGAATATGTTCAGAATCTTCCCAACCTCACATAAAAAAAGTAATAAAAAATGATAATATCAACTATTGACGTTCCAATATTGCATTGAAATAAATATATATATATATATATATATTGATGCTTTATCTGTGACCTTCACTTTCCCTTTCCTTTTCTGTTGGGCTTCAGTGCTGGTTGTGCTTGGACAGTATCACCCCTCAATATGTTGTTACTTTATTTGTGGTCCTAAGCAATTAAAAATAACTTGCATCAGCAACAATTTTTTCAAATGATAAATAAAATATTATAAAAATAATTATGTGGTAAAAAAAAAAAAAAGGAGCCGAAATATTATAAACAATTAAGTGTGTTTCTTTTTTCTTTTTTACCTTAAAATATGAAGAAAATTGTGCAAAATTTGGTTTACATTATAATATAATCGATAATTTATTATGTCTGTAAATATATTTATGCTTTGTTGTTTAGTGTTTTATTTCCATATCATTTTCAATGTAAATAATAATGACAATAAAGAATGAATATAAATAATTACAATAATACTAATAATAAAATTTAATGTTAACAAATAATGATATCTATTTTTAAAATTAAATAATTCTATTTTTTATTTATCTTTTACATCTTTTATATTAAATAATCTTTTTTATTCTATTTTTTCCTATTAAATTTCTATAATTTTATTCATTTCTCGTTTATTTTTAATACAAATTTATTTTCTGTTATATTTATTTTACTTATTTTTTTCTTTTTTATTGTTTTATTTTTTAACCAATACAAGAAAAAGATAAGCATAAAATATTATCTTGTCCGCTTAAAAAAAACAAAGATAATTAAAATTAATTAACTGTCAAATGTACAACAACAATTTGAACTAAGTCTAAAAAGCCTATAAATATAATATTTAAAATTCGATTTTCTTAAAATCAACCTTATACTACATCGAGTCCCAAGTCCAGTAAGATCACTCTTTGTTTCTCTTTTCTTTCTCTGGTAAACACAAAACTACTCAGCTATTTCGTATTATTCAAATCCAGTGGCTAGTTATACTCACTAACTATAAAGAGAGGTTGGACACTTCATTGTTTATTAATTTATGAACACAATTAAGGGGTGCTTTAGTTTGTTTTCTTTTTTTGCTCTTTTCTCGTATATCCAACGAAATAATTGCGGGATAAAATACACTTTTCTGTTTCTGATTATAATAATAACTTCTATTTGAAAACATTCACTTTCATTTCTGAAAATTTCTATCTCGAATTAAATTATCTTTTTATAATATTTGTATACTAACAATATTAATTTTTTATTTACATGATGACGAATATTTGAATCTCACAAATTGAAAAAAAAAAAATAAGAGATAGAAATAAAAATTGTAAACTTTGCAGCACCCAACTAAAATAAATTAAAAAATTAGCATACCTTTTTTAGTCAATAAATCATGTTAAAAGGAAGAAGTTTGTGTGAGCTCAGGGTGGTGGAAATAATACCAATATCATTTTATCAAAAATATAAAAAGAAGGAAAACTTATAGTCAGCATAAAATAAAAATTCTATTGGTGAAAGATGTTACAGATTGGAGTATGTATGTATTTAGGTTGTAATGTGTGAAAGGAATCTGGAATTTCGGAGAATATTCGGGGATTCCAGCATTTCGGCACTTATCAAACGCCACTGACCAATCATACGTTATCCGTCAATTGATTCGGAACACCAATTTGTTTTCACCAATAATATTATTTAACAGTTCAAACCGTATTGGGTTTCAAAATGATGCAGTGAGGAACACCACATAACCACACTCATCTCAAATGGCGTCCTTACCCAGTAAGCCTTTTTCACTATTCAGGATCCCTTCACCTTTATTTTTTTAAAGTCTCTTTCTTTTTTTATTTTCTTTTACCCCTTTATTTGTTCTTGTTGATCTGAGCGAGATGGAAATCTGGGTCCAGTGCATGTGATCTGTAGCAGTTGTTGTTCTTAATTAATTAACTACCCTTTCGCGTTTACTTTCTGAATGTGTTTGTGCCTTGGTAGATTTGAGGTCATTGAATATCGTGCCCCAGTTTTATCACTCGTTTGAGTCAACATTACCATTGTGTTCGTTTTATTTCTTCACTTGAGATATGTGTGCTTTTCATGTATGTTCCTATCAAAATTTCTCTTAGCTTAGTGTAATGAATCTGAACTTTAAACAGGTTTTGCTCCTTTTGTGTTTCTATTGCTTGTTATTGGGTGCACTGCAAGGCCTTTTTATCCTCTTCCCAACAAAGCTGATGGGGGAAGTAGGAAGCCCCTACAAACTCTTCGCCCATATAACATTGCACATCGCGGTTCAAATGGAGAGCTTCCTGAAGAAACTCATGCTGCATATACGGTGAAGACTATTTTTGTGCAAAACTACTTTCCTTTTTTTCATTATTCTGTTTCTGGTTTGGAACTTGGCTATAATTATTGTTTCAGTAAATTCAATTATGCACAAACTATGATTAGGTAAAATGTATATTATATAGTAAAACAGATTTCTATCTTTGGCTTATAGTTGCCCAAAAACGAATGTTTCTTGCAGAGAGCTATTGAAGAAGGTGCAGACTTCATTGAAACTGATATCTTATCATCCAAAGATGGTGTTCTAATATGTTTCCACGATGGTACCCTTGATGATACTACTGACATTGCAAATTACAAAGAGTTTGCTAATCGTAAAAGAACGTATGAAGTCCAAGGGGAAAACATGACTGGGTTCTTTACTGGTAGAGTAGCTAAACTTGCTATCCTTAGTTCATCTTCGTTGCAAATTTCCTTAATAAAATAATTAGGGGGTTAATATGATTGCTACTGTCTGTGACATAAATGCATAAGCTTGAAATTGCTGTTTCAAGTTCTCTAGTTTTGTTGAAAGTACTATTTACCATCTAAACAATTTTTCTTCATGTTGTAATAATCTAATTTTGCAAAATAAGTTTACTTGTTTGTATATTTGCAGTTGATTTTACGTTAAAGGAGTTAAAGTCATTGAGGGTGAGACAGAGGTATGCATTCAGGGATCAACAGTTTAATGGTTAGTCCCACCTTCCACATAGTAGTCTCTCTCATTTTATTATTTGCCATTTTCTTTTGTTTGTTTCACTTGTTCATCATTGATTTGGAAATATTCTGTTACCACTAAGAAAATGCAGCAAAGCTGAGACACAGACTCTGCCCTCGCTGGTCTGAGGCACCAAATCCTCTCCACCATCTCCCGCCCTCTCCTTATTCACTTTTTTTTCCCTTCTCCATCCTTGCAATTTTTATTTTCCTCTTTATTGCCTTGCTGCTAGCTGTGCATTCTGTTGCATTATTGGCCTACTCACAGAAGAATGGAACTAATTTTCTTTTTCATTTTTAGGGAAGTTTACTGCTGATGACTTATGTTTTTCTTGTGATTACTACATGAAACTAATATTGCTTTTGTACACATAAAAAGTGGCCGTTAGTCTATAACTTTATACCGAAAATCTATTTCAGGAAAGTTCCAAATCATCACTTTTGAAGAGTTCATTACCATAGCACTGGATGCACCCAGAGTTGTTGGAATATATCCCGAGATAAAATATCCAGTATTTATCAATGAACATGTGAGTATTTCTTTTTAGAATCTAACAACTGCCTAAATGTTAGGAATATATTTGGGGGGGTTGGACTTGTATCGACAAAGATAAGTTGTTCTGAAAGGCTATTGATATATAATTCATCTAACTGAAGAACATAATAGAATCCACCAATTTTCAAATTAAAGCTAATGAGTATTACTGGAGGTGAGATTATATTGTTGGGAAGTTTCTAAATGCAAATTGCATTAAGAATTCTCATGTCTGTTTTACAAAAAATCTTACAATCTCATGCTTGCTAATTTCGTCTTAATAATATTATGTTTTAGCCAAGTTCTATAGAGGTTTTGTCTTCTTTCCGTTCATTAAGTTGAGTTGATACAATCAACAGGTTAAATGGTCGGATGGAAAAAGATTTGAGGACAAGTTTGTGGAGACACTTCAGAAGTTTGGGTTCAAGGGTTCCTACCTGTCAAAAAGTTGGCTGAGACAACCTGTATTCATTCAGTCATTTGCTCCATCTACACTCGTGTATATAGCAAATAAAACGGACTTGCCCAAAGTTTTATTAATTGACGATGTTGATATTCCAACACAAGACACCAACCAGGTGTGTAATCCATATTACCTCATATGTGTAACCTGCTGTAGGATTATTGAACTTCTGTTGTTTCTACAAGTTTTCAGAACAAAATGTTTTGTTAATGGAATTTGTTATACCTGTGAAGTTCATAATTTATATCATAATGGTTCATATTTAGACCTTAGCAGCATTTGTAATTTCTGCCTTTTCAGAAGTAATACTGTCTCCATTTTATGTTACAGTGTTGTTTTTATTGTCTATTCATAAGTCTAACAAAATAGTACTGTGATAACTATGTGCAGTCATACTGGGAGATTACATCTGATGAATACCTAAACTACATAAAGCAATATGTCGTGGGAATTGGACCGTGGAAGGACACGTTGGTTCCTGCGATAAATAATTATATGGCAACTCCTACTGATCTTGTTTCCAGGGCACATGTTCATAATCTGCAGGTACAGTTCTTTAAAGCTTATTTTCTTTCATATGATTTATGGATTTGATACTTTTTGGAAAGATTGAGCGAATTATTTTTTCATTTTCTTGCATTATCTGTTTTGACATATCTCCTCTTTAATTTGTAATCTTTGTATTGTCTTCAATGAATGGTTTGGAGCTAAACACATGACAATATGAATTGCTAATATTGGTGCAGGTGCATCCATATACTTTCCGAAATGAGAACTCTTTTTTGCACTTCAACTTTAGTCAAGATCCGTATGTGGAGTATGATTACTGGATCAACAAGATAGGCGTTGATGGGCTGTTTACAGACTTCACTGGAAGTCTTCATCGTTTTCAGGAATGGACCTCTAAACATCAAGATGATGATAGTGACGACGATGATAACACTGCGTCCAAACTATTGCATAAAATCACATTGTTGCTCGCCTCTTATAAATGATGTCGAGAATTCAAATGTTGTATTAAGTGTTGGGATTAATTTATTGTGCTAGAAAAAGCTTATAATAATGGTTACAAGTGAACTTTTGACTAAAAGGTTGTCTGGCAATTAGGCAAAATCAAGCATCGATAATCACAATATAAATCTCCGCATAAAGTTTTGGAATTTTTCTAATAAGATAATTAATATCTAACATCCTTTCAATTCAATTTCTATTGTTGGTTAAAATTTATTAGAAATATAAAAGAAATTTTTTAAATAAAAAGTAAAACTCGCAATATTAGATAAGATGATGGTAAGAAAGCAAGAAACTTGATCTAAAAGTTCCAATTTTGAAACACTTGACTCGATTACTTTTAAGTCGCTACTTGAAAATTTCCGATATCTTATGTCCGAAGTTCATCGATAAATTATTAAACAGACTAGAATTCCAGTGAGAATAAAGATGCTTCAAAGTATAGTACAAAAATGTGTCATAAAGTGCATATTTTGACTTTTTGTCTATTCCCATTAGTTTAATGATTATCTTGATATTATTCTGAAAACAAGATTGTGATGCTACAATCTATCCTAGAAAGGAAATAAGAGATATAATAGTAAAAATAGTTTTTTAATTGTCCTCAAACGGTAGGGATAGAATAGTCATACATAAGGGTTGGGGTAGGATTGCACTAATAGGCCTCTCTAGGCTTGTAGAAAAGAACATATATATTTAGTAACAACATAATTTTTGAGCCATTTCGGTGATTGGATCTTGCGTCTGTTGGGTTGAGTCACAAATATCCTGTATGGGAATCTTTATCCTCAAAGTTGGGAACGGTATGGGTTGGCACGGTTGAGAGGGTTCAGAACAAGGGAGTAATGGGACAGGCTAGATAAGGCGTGGAGGAGTGGACTGTTTTAGAGGAACACCAAAGTATTTGATACTTAAACCATTTTACATCTAATACACGACCCACCAATTAAAATTAATATATGAACGCAAATCTATTTATCTGAAGTTCAAATAAAAAACTATATAAAATAGATGTGGATTGTTTTCCCTACTTCAAATTTCTTTTTCCGTGATAGAACTACAAGATGTAGAAATTCAATGAACAATTAGATAGAAAGGAAAACAAGGAAGCCATGCAATACCTAAAGAAACAAGGATGAGAGAAAGCAAGAAAATAATGCATAGAAATATTTTGACTTTTTAAATCTATTGCATATTAAGATTTTAAGAGTAAACTAAGCATTCCAAATCACTTACATAGAGTCAGCAAAAAAAATAGTTTTGTTACCAACATATTTAAACCTTACTTTTTACCAAAATTTCTTCTGAATCATTCACATTTTCCTACTTTAAATCAAGCTTACTTCTTAATAAACAAATCTCAAGGTTAAAATAAACCTCTTTTAAACTTGAGAAAGTTAAGTGAGATCTCAAGGTTAAAATAAACTTCAAATATTTAGTTTCACCTAACTTACTCTTAAGTGAAAGGAAACTTTGAAATAATTCTCATTTATATTGTCTAATATCGCTTCCAGTTTTCCAAGAACAAAGTTATAAAAACAAAAGAAAGATTATTTATAGCAATCCATTTATATTTTAAAATAAGTACCATGGATAATTAAATCAAAAGATTATTACTAAATAAACCATTAGTTTTTAATCATAATCTAGAATTTTACTTAATCCAGAAATTGTTTTTATCGGTTTTAAAATTATAATCAAAGATTATGGCCTAAAATACAAGTCTTTAAACAGTAAGATTAGTAAAATTAATTATTGTATTATGACAATGAATGAAAATCTAATCAAAACATAGGGTTTGGGTGTAAATTATTCCATCATCTACCTAATTGGGGAAGAAATTTTGAGGAATCACTGATGTCATGATGGAAAATCATGAACATGTGGATGACTAAAATTTAGCGCATATTTCCAGAAGTCAGCAAAATGTATGATAAACCACATAGGGAATTAATAATTACAACCAGTAACACTACTCAAAGCTTTAAAAAAGATCTACAAACTGTAAATCTGCATATCCATCTCTTATGCTCTCATCTTTGAAATTTCTTCCAGCATAATCCTTGACTCTGCAGCGTAGTCAATAGGAACAACTGCCCGAGCTGTTATCCTTTGCCGCTTCTCGTTATTATACTCGTTCTGGGTAACACTAACGCGGAAAAGATGCGGAACCCAAGTTGCTTGCTTCAATTTCTGATTATAAGGATTATCTTCTCCTTCCTGACATTAACATGACATGTAACGTTAAATAAACCATTTTATCATCCTGTTTAAACATTAATGGGTAACTGATCTTACTTGTGATTTAAGGTCATCTAAATCATCAGCAGGGCATCCAACAATCTTCTCAGCTTCCTCATTAAAGACAGAGACGAAAGCCTCACCACTTGCATCGCAAACTCTAGCAACCATAATATACCTGAAAGGACAATAAAAAGGTTAAATGCATGTATCAGATAGAAAACATAACATTAGAGGTGATAAATGTAAATACCTTAAACTGCATTGTTCATCGCTTTTCTGGCATCCTTCGCACCAATATCCAGAACCAATGCTTTCAGTTACTTTCTTATTGCATGTCTTACAGGCACGATACCACATTGCCTGGTCAGGCTTTATGAAGCTTATATATCCTCTAAGGCTGAAAAATGCAGGCTGCTCAAAGCAACATGAGAGACCACAAGTCAGATTAGTGATTCAACAACCTTTCAAACTTGCAAGAGTTACAATACTGTGCTGACCGAATGTTAATATCAAACAACCAGATGGAACCAACTTTGACAATGTCTAACATTCATGAAAATTAGCTACCAAATACCTTCGTATCCCCCAATGATTGGTTTGAGGTTATGTGAGAAAGTGGAACACGATCAGAGTACACTGATCTAATTCCATTATTAGATGTCGGACTTGAACCAGAACCCACAGCGTCCATTGCAGCATCTTTGCCTTCATATTCGTACCTGTGGGCCATACAAGCACAAAAGTATGACTATCATATAAATGCCATAACAAGGAAAGAGTAGCGTAGCGTAAAAGATATTGGTATACCAGCTTCTGAGTTTCTTTGCTTCGGGTACGTCTGGATTTATCAGAACCACACTTCTGCTTATAGTTGACAAAGAAACACCTGATACAGATATTAAAAAACGCTGCATATATGAGCCTCTTGCACCAGGGTAACATAGTGCTTATCTAAGCGTAAACCATAGCATACCTTGGAAGTCCCCAACCCTGACAGACTTGATTGCAACAACTGGAGATTTGTCAGCCATGTCAAGTAACTCTTGTCCTGTGTTAGTAGCAAGATCATTCCACAACGACACAACCACTGTCTTCTTCCTGAAATGTCAGACATACACATAGAGCTACACAATTCAACAAAGCTTTATACAAGGTCAGAATCTAAAATGAACTACACTACATGAATCACAATCATTCAACGCAATTTAAGGACATCATTCAAAACACATTGTTTACCTTAGGAACACTCTTGACTTCTCCCTATATATAAAGTTTCACAATAATAATTCAATGGTTGAAAAAAGACAAACACTCAAGGTGATAAGCAGTAAATACTCACGTTTCATCAGCAATAGTAATGTCGCGCTTTGGAATGCTCTCGTTGTCACTTTTCCTACGAATGCTCATTGTTGAAGACACATTCTTAACAACTCCAATGACATCTGAGATTACATCAGATAAAATCAATAATGGAAGAGGAAAAGGTTAAAACACCACAAGTAGCGCATCTTCTAAACAACACTCACCAACAAGTTCAGACTTGTTGACATAAGGACCTAGCTGATCAATCTGGACAAAGCTAAATTTTGTTTCCGGTACAAAACATGCTTCGTCCGCCGCCTCTTCCACCTCAGAATTCTCATTGAGCGTCATTTCATAATCATTTTGCACAGTCTTGAATTGTTTGTTAGCAACTTTCAAAGTCCCCTTCGAAATATAGTAAACCTTTCCCAGAACAAATCTGTCATAAAATTTCCTCGCGGCGTCATTAAACATGGTTGCCTGGATCTGAGTACCCTGAAATTAGGGGTGAAAAAAAAAATCAACCCCTACACTTAACAAGAAAAACAGCATTCAATTTCCAAACAAATAAAGAACAACTCTTACTTCTTCGTCCGTCAATTCAACATTGAATACACAACCTTCACCCCTAGCATTCTTATATGTACGCATGTTTCCTTTGCTCGTAACGCTAACCTTTATCGTCCAATTACCCTGATAAGGGTTCAACGAAACAAGAGGACGCACCCTACGTGTCATTGCCAAGCGTGCAGCAGGAGCCGAACTAAAATAAAATAAGAGACAAATTTTAAAAAAAATGTTGAACAATACACTAACCAAAAAAAAAAAAAAATACAAACCCTTAAATATCAGAACGCATTGAAAGGAAACAAGAACACAAAAATACCACTCACTTTCTATGTTGTTCATTTAGAATCTGAGAAGCAGATTTTGTCACCACCTCCTGCTTTTGCTTCAAAAGAATCCCAGCAGCACCTTCACTCTTCACTCCAACCTCTTCCTTGGGTTTCAAAAGAATCCCAGGCTCCTCGCTCTTGATCTCCTTTTCAAGAGCGGGAGATACCGGCTCACATTTCGTGACAATAAGGTACCTGCAACAAAACATACACATACCAAAAATCAGATACCTCGAATCATCTACTAAAGCTAGTGTACGGAGCGATAACTGCAACGGAACTAGGTCTTACTTTTCAGATTTGTTAGGGATGTCGTTGAGAGTGTAATCAAGAATGCGAACAAGACCTAGGTTTTGAATGTTCCCGGAAAGAACCTCAGAATACATATTCGAAGGAAGAATCGCCCTCAGTTTCTTCTTTCCATCACTTGCAGAAAACCTAAATTACCAAATAAAATACATACAGTGAAAAAAATTGCAGGAATTACAGATCCGGAACAAAAAAAGGGAAAGAGTAACGAAATGCGTAGGTTAGAGAGAACAAACATGTATCTGTTGCCGCTCGGCTTGAGATCAACAACTTGAACAACGATGTCGGGAAGATCCGACGAAGAATCGGGCGAAGGGTTAGAGAGGAGAGTCGAAACGGCGTCGTGTGTGATTGATTTTGCCGCCATTGCAAGGAAGTTTTGGTGAAGAGAGAGAGGATTAAAGAGAGAAGAACAAGAGTAAAGCTTAGAGTAGGGTTGAGAGCGCGATAGAGTGGGTTTTGTATAGTGGGGAATGTGGCGGGAAACAGGAATTTTGTGTGCGCGTTTTCAAAATCGAGGACTATTGGCGCTTGGTTTTCCCAAACCTCTCGCGCCATTAGTTTTTTCTCCTTTTTTTTTATATTCATTAACGGTAATAATATTTTCTTGTCTATGCTTATATTGTAATAATACATTGTACATTTGTTTTATGTTATCATATTAATTTTTTCAGAAACTAATTATTTTCTAATATTTTCATTTGAATATTACTTTAGATATATCTAAAAGTTATGTTTGGTTAATAAACAAAAAAATTAAGTTTTAATAAAGTTACAAAATACACTCTTTTAACAGAAGAAAACAAATTATATAAATATAGAAAAATATCGTTTTTAGGAGTCAAAAATAATTGGAAATATCTTTTACAAATCTTCTAAAAGAGAAATAAATATCTTTATTTTTCATATTTCTAAAAATGGAAAAGAAAAATCCAAACAATATATGCCTCCCTTTTTCCATCTATTTCCCCCCTAAATTGTACCGGAATATATAAAACAAATTGAAATGTTGTCGTTATATTTTTATTGAATATAACGCTTTATTATATTTGATTATAAATTGTAATGATATTCACACAAATGGATCAATATTTTGTTATTAGTTTAGATTGGATGTCGAGTTTAATTTTTGAAAATAAATCAAATTCAGTTATACATATGCATGTATACATATGCATGCATTGTTTGTATTTTTATTAAGATTATTGCATAACTTATACTTATTTATACAAAAATTATCAGAGATATTTCTATAAATATTTAAAAATGTATATAAATAAAATAATTAAGTTGTATAATTTTCTTAATAATATATATGTTTGGAGAATTACACCGTGTTAGCTATGTAATCATTATTATGCCTTATAAATGACATTTATTTAATAAATCAAATAACTTTTAATTATCCTTACTATATCTATTATCATTTCTTAAATATTTTCTATAATAAAATAAAAGTAAGAAATAAAAATGAAAATCAATGCAATCCAAACAATTTTAGCTTGAAATAGATTACATTCGAATTTTAAACTAAACTAGATAAATAATAAATTAAGAAAAATAAAATAACTAGTTATAGCTAGTTTAAATCTAAATACTATACATAAATGTGATAAACATCAACACGAAAATAATTGTACTTTTGAAGTACAGAGCAGGAGTAATATAGAGAAAAAATTTCTAGACAAAAAAAAAAGTTATAAGAAAGATAAAGAGTAATGTAAAAAAAAAAAGGAAAAAATTGTGAGTAAATAAATAACTAGAAAAAAAATGTAAAAGAAAAATTGGCAAGAACATTAGATTTTTCATACAATCTAAGAGTCGTTGATTGTTGACCCAGATGACACACATGAGTTTATATCCATCTTTTAAACCTTTACAATTTTACAATTTGCACTATTTGCATAAAACCACATGCTATCCATATAGGCACATTTTTCATATCATTTATCATCAATTGGACGGTGGTCATGTATCTAACATTCACGATTTGTTTGTTCAGAATAAATGATAATAACTTTTTTACAATATTCATTTATATATATACACACTCATCTTTCTCCAATTTAAATATTACCTTTATTCATATGTATATCTAACTAATATTAAGATTTTCTATTAAAATTAAAATAAATTCAAAAAATACCTATAAAAGTATATATTTTTTTGTTAAAATTAAGGAATGAACTTAGTGAAAATTGGTATTATTTTTAAATTAGCTATAGTCATATTTACATATTCTTCCGTTCTCATCTTAGTTCTAATATTTATTATCGTCTTAATATTTAATCGTTACTTTTATAATTAATATATTTGATATTTTTAGTCTTTTATATAATTTATTAGTTTCTATTAATTAAACTTTGTCACTTTGTCACTGCTAATTGAACAAAAGAACTCCAAGATGCCATGCTTTCATCAATATCTTCGTAGGAGACTTCCTTCTAATAACCCACGAAAAGACTCTGATAACAAATGTTAATGTTAAGGGATGAACTTAATGAAAAGTAATTTAAGATAAAAAAATTTATATATTTAGATTAAAAATAACTTCACTATATATAGCTCTAGAAAGAAAAACCGAAACTTGACGAATAAACAACCTACTGCTAACATTACAAATAACAAGATAAGAACACGATAATAATCCCACAAAAGTAGGGATTTATTTAACCAAGTGAAACAAATTTGAATTAATCCTAACACATTTGCCGTTCATACTTCCATTTCAATTAAAAAGTACCAATGGGACACTATTACCTCTTCCACACATAAAAATGAAAAGGAAGACATGGCATATAACATAAAAAATAAAAATAACAGAGAATAATTATTGAAAATGTGTAGAGAGGGTGAGAGGTCGAACAACCATTACTTATTCCAAAGATCATTCACAGGTTGAGAACATCAAAATAAACCAATAACTATCTAACAACCCATTATAGTAATATTTAAATAATATATATATATATATATTAAATTAAAATATTAATATATATATATATAGTATTATGTTATTTAAGTACAATTATATGAGTGTTTATTGGATTGATGGTATCAAAATATAATTTTCTTATTTTAAAATTTTAATTATCATAATTTTGTTGACCATTAAAATAAAGAAAAATAATATTTTGATAATTATTCAATTTCTTGATAACATATTTTTAAAGATAATGTAACTAGTAAAATAAGAAAAAAAAAATAATGAGTATAAAGTGATTGTATAAATTTGTTTGGAATTCATAGTATGATTGCCTAAAGTAGATAAGGGCATCTGAAATTACCAGCTTGCAAACGAATACGTGGAAAATTACCTCTTTTATTCCTGTCATGAACTAAATTACCATACAGAGTCAATCAGAACTTTTGTCCCTGATTTCCCAACTAAGATGTACAAAATAAACATGACAGATAAAACTAGAATACTAAGGCTAACTAGCTAGATCTATTCTGCTATTTAGATAAGAAAAAAATAGTTAATGGTTCTGTAAGAATACAAAGAAACTCTGACGTGATGATCTCCTACTAACAACATGAAAAGCAACTGAGCCAGCTGTTTGGTGCATTTGTGGTTGATTTTGGGGCCTGATCAGCTGTATTTGGCGACTCCTGTTGATTTTGTTTCCCTCCAGCACTCAGGGACGAAACACTCTTATGTGGACCTTTCGACGACCTTCACATTAAAGAGAAACAAAAAGTGATTAAAAGAAGCATGTCTCATGAATATTCATCCCTCTACTCATATACATTTACAACAAGCATAGTCCTGATCATTCTGAACGTGTGATAGTTGTTCAATATTTGAATTTAAAACAACTTAAGCATTACACAAACAAAGCAGTTAGTGATCAAAGCTTACGGTTGAAACGCATAGGAATTGGTGCTGCCATGTGAGTAGCGTCGAGAATTGGAAGCCTTATCATCTCCTTTACGGACATTCTCTGTAGTTCGACTACTTTCCATTATGACCTCCCTCATTGTCTCAGCAGCTTTTGCTTCAGCTTTTTTGGAACTAAGTTCGTGCTGTAGTTCATGAGTTTTTTTGCTGATAGCATTGAATTTATTTGTTTGGGAAGCTAGATTGTGAGCTGGTGAAGCATTAGGCTGATCATGCACGCATACACCAGGCTTATCCAACTCCCACGATCTAAAACAACCTACTTCAGTTGAGAAGCTCGTGTCTCCCATGTAGATGCTAAACAATGATTCATTAGAGGCAGTGCTCCATTCCACTTGGGAGTTTGCATTGCTCTTGGAGAATACATGAGGTGGAAAGGTGTAATCAGGAGAGGTGTTTGATTCACCTGGACGCTCCATCACCTGAACTGGAGGGTTTTGTATTTCCGATCCTTGCTCTACCCCACCTGCCACATCACCATGTTCATGTTTTGGCACAATGTTTATTGGGACACCATCTTCACTAGATTTTGCTGGGGTGTGTGATTCAACATTTGTGGGAACAGTCTCAGTCGTAGAAAGTTGGTTTTGTGATGATTCCAGTGCATCATCATGGATTTTGATGTCTGACTCTGTTGGTTCATGGGATGAATTTCCTGGTGATGATTCATTTGCAGATGTTATGAGGGCCTAACTAGTATTACTTGAAGAATAATGTGTTTAGTCAGTAGGATTCATGCTTAAGGCACCATTATTATGCACTCATTACCTGTGTTGTTGGTTTCATCACTAGGCACAAGAGAGGAGTTTTGGGATGATGATGATGACTGCGATGAAGGATGAGCTTCCATATGAGTATTGTCTGTGCTTCCATTTCCTTGTTCCGTTGATTGAGATGTCTGATGCAAATTATGATCACCTATATCTTTGTTATCACCCATCGGCAAACGAGGTCCAGGTTTTCTAATGGAAAGTTTTGTAAGCTGTAAAACAAAGATAAAAAGTGAAAATTGACATCTTAAAATATCATAATCAACATGTGTTTTTGTGTGAAAAACATAAAGAAGCAATATTTGCTTCAAATTAACTGTTTCTAGTTCTGCACTTAGATACTAATTTAATTAAGAGGAAAACAAATTTTGACAGTCACTTGAAGGTGAAAGAACGTATCATTTGCTTAAGAGAGCCAAAGGAGATAATCAACAGGAAGAAATGAACACCAAGTTTTAATCAGTCTAGAAACACATTAGAGCTGCAGAGAATTACTCCCGCACGTGACAATTTCAGTTTCAATGTCAAGACAAATAATAATTCCCACCTCTTCAAGTTGTGCACTTTGGCTATTAATTTCTCATCACTTTTTCTTTAAGACATTAAAACAATTCAACCTGACATTTTGTCAAATGGAAAGAGAACAAAAATATTTGCCTTATCATCTACACCATTGAAATTCAACCGACATGACGGTGAAGCAAACAAACCCTATGCAGAAAGTATAATTACAAAAGAATATACATTCCAAAAATTCTCAATTCAAAAAGTGTAGAAAGAATGAGAACATTACATGAACAGGCAAACGTGTTCGAAAGATCAATGAGACTGCCGATCAGGCCCCTGCTGAAATCAAGCAAGATATGGCCAAGAAATCAGCAGTCCCAATATTCCCTCCAAGGACTAACAGAGACAAATTGTGAAGAAAATGGGAAAAAAGTTATACTTGAAGAAGATGACAGATAGAGAGAGAGAAAGTGATGAATTGGAAGGAGAAAAAAGAGGTGAAATAAAATGAATGGTGTTGCAGAAGTTTAGGAGGTTACATTCTCTCATGTCTCTGGAGTAACAACTAACAACTTTTGACCCAACATGCCAACTGTGATGTTGGTCATGTTACCATTTACCATGCCAACTGTGATGTTGGTCATGTTACCATTTACCAAGCATGTGAGGTGGCTTATTCCTTAGATCATACTATGAGGGCCGAAATAAAAGTGAAGTCTAGTTGGCAGTTATTCAGGTTTCAAAATGAAAATTTAACTAACTTCTCTTTCTCAATAAGCAAAACAAAGGCTGCAAACTAAACATTTGGGAGTGACAAATATGTAACCAATTTTGCACAAAAATTTAGGATTTAAAATATAATATATATTTTTATTTATTAAAAGAGAAAAATATAATATTCAAAATTTTCAAGGTCGAGTGAAAGATACTTTCATTAGATTATTTGTAAGAAAATAAAAATAGGATAAAGTGCTGGATCTCTTGAAAATGGCACTCTAAAAGATTTTTTTTTTACGGTAACATTTATTTTAATGAAAAACTAAACTAACAGAAATTTAATGAAAAATGTTATGCACTTAAATTTATTATATTTTAGTATAAAAAATGAAAACAATAAAATACCCGCTAAACAAAGAAAAGAAAATAATTTACTCTGTCACATTTTAATATTATTGCCGAAAGTGGTTTTTTAATATCAAACCTATTTTTTATTTTTTTTTAGAAAATACTTCGATATTGGTTAAATAAATTATAAATAAAAATTTCCCATGCTTCACAATCTTTTTCTCCTACTTCCCATTTATTCTAAAATAAACTTTCAATAATATAAACAATGTATTCCAAAAGAACTCATTTAAGAAAGAATGGAAGGTGGGATAAGAAATTTTTGAGGTGTAGAAAGAAACAAGCGACGCTATTCATATTATTTTATAATTTACCTGTTTAAGAACAATGGACATGTAACAGAAGACTGAAAATCAGGAATAATAGCAGAACAGCTAAAAACTCCTTCCTTCAACAATGAACCTGCTATCACACCAATCAAAAACTCTAAGCAGCCAACTCTGTCATTTAAAACTATGTATACTTACACCTGGTTTGATTTTTCTAGCAAATTTAGTAACTAACATCAATAATATTTGTTATTATAATAAGCTAATGAAACATATTCCATTACTAATAGTCCCAATTTTAAATACCAAATTTATTCCGTTAACTCTAGTGCCTCTGTACTTATATATTATTTTCCTTTTTCGTTAGTAGACTGAGCATTCTATAAACTCTACAATATATAGTTTAATTTTATTGGATGAAAAAAAAAGTTAACAAGATTTCTTTTATATATTATTTTTTTAGCTGTCATAGTTATTATTATTTAATTTTTCTAATGTTGATTAATTCTTTTTATTGGATTCTTTTGGTCAATATCATCTAAATTATTTTTTATTAACATAAAACAAGTTTATTTTTAGAGTTTTATTTCTTAATTAACGTTAGTCGAAGATTTTTTTCTTAACTAAGGAGAGTTCTTTTTTATTGATGATAGCTAAAGTTTTTATTAACGACAGTGAGACTGCCATTTAATAAATGTTTAATTAGATTCTTTTAGTTGATACTAATATTTTTCATGATTTATTTTTTTTTATCGATATTGATAATAATTTTTTTTTATTAATGTCACCAATATTATTTTTTCCCAAAATCGTTATTTTTTTTGTGGAGAAACTATCAACCAAACTAACCATGACTATTTCAAAATCAAGTTAGTCAGCTTCGATTCACATGTCCACCATAAAAACCTTAATTAATGTTGACAAAAAATACCATTCTTAATTGATGTTAACCAAAATAATTATAGTTGACATAAAATAAAAATAAGAAAAAATATTCAAAAAAATAGTGCAATTTTTTAACCAGAAAATTAACCTTTTTGAATTTAAGATAACATGAATTAAAAACTATTATCAATTTGTGTTTTTGAATTATTAAATGTATTAAAATAGATATATATTCAACAGCAATTAGAATAGAATATTTCATTAAAAAAAATTAAAATTTAATAATTTTAAATTATTTTATCCAAACAAATCAATTAAAAATAAAAAATTTAAAATAAAAGAAATTCAAATTTAATGTAAATTCATTCCTTACAAATTGTAAAATTCACTGACTAAATACATACTAACTCTTCCCCCTCTTTTTTTGCCAATAAAGCTAATGGCCATAAAGCTTAAGTAACTGTTGCACTGAAATTTTTGTGACATATGTTAAATCGGCAACTTTCGACTTTCCAAGCCTCAACCTATAACCCAACGTTACTCCGTTCTCTTCAATCTAAATCATAAACTACTTCCCTGTACAAATGAAAGAAATGGACAACCAGGTACTTCTCTACAAGAACCTGTTAATGAGTATTGACCTGATACAATCTGTATCAGAGGTACGGCAGAATACAAGGAAATAGCATATAAAGAAGAATAGGTAATCTGCCATAGAATGAGAGCAATGCTCCCCCAAGTGAGAGAAAAGTTCCTTTGACTCCAATTTCTGTACCAAACCTGACATAATCCCCCACAAATGATTTACCAATCCAATATTATAGAACCACACAACACTCCTCTCTGCTCTAGCCAACTCCCCTTACAGAAAATATTAGGCCTATGTCTTAAAAGTCCTATCCCACTTAGAAGGTAGATTCATATGAAGACCACATAACATCCAAGTTTCTAATCCTAAATCTTCAAGTTGTACCACTCTAAGTCCTCTCTTTGCTAGATCACATATAGGTTCCTTTATGTTAAACTTTCAAAACTAGGTTCAATTAACCAAACCTGCTACTCAAGTTGATAAAACAAAATATTAAGAAATATAAAAGGGTTTCCTACTTCCTTTTTATTTAGCTCTGAATGACATGTAAAATTTCTTGTTTTCTAAATTAGTTGCAATTCAATCACTCTATTTGGCTCAGTACTTTCCACTGATTTTATTTATATTTTTGAAAGTGAATTCCTATCATATCATGCACAAACATATAGTCATTTAAAGGAAAAAACTTGGATTTAAGTGTTTCAGTAGTGATTGAATGTTTTGTTTCACAATTAGCTGGACAAGCAATGACATGCTTTTGAACTTCTTCTACATTGAATTGAATTCAATAGCTAAAGCATATTAAGATCTTTTGGCACTTCTTCTACTTTCAATATCAGGAATGGAATGTTTGCAGTCACAGATCCTAAATCTGCAGTAAGCTAGGCGTTTTCAAAGCAACAACCAGAAAAGAAAAGAATTATAGAACAAAATCAACAAATAGTTTAATAAGGAAAAGGCATGAAAAGTAAGCTCAACTGATATCTCTCACCTGGCCTCTGAGTGGCACAATGGTAATGGTGGGGAGGGGGGGTTAGATTCCCACATCTCCATTCCCCTTCGCCATAACGTACACAGGACATCCTTAGAACTAAATAAGAAGGCATCAAAAGTGAATTGCTATAAAGAAAATATACATTTCCTGAAAACCTTACAACTAAAGATGGGGCATAAAGCCATGATTTTAAATAACAATATTCGTGGTCGTGTTATAAGTCCGGTACACAAGTACCAAACCCAAACAATATAATTTCTAACCTTAGAACAGCAGGAGATTTAATGAACATTGTACTACAAATACTTCAAGTAAGAGCCTGGTCAAGAAATAAAACAACACACCCAGTGCTATTGACACAGGAAGAGCAGGCAAAGCTTTCTGATAGAAAGCCAAAAGGATCAAAGTTACGCCAAGACCCGCAATGATAGCAAGGTAACATGCATACACCGTCATAAAATCATACATTGCCGCTCTGCCAACCAAAACACTATAGAAGATAAAATCTCCCAGCCCTAACTTGATTGAACCAGAAGAACCCAATCCAATTCCTTCCAGCATCAAATTCTCACTTGGCACACCATCTTCCCCCCTACCGTGCTGGACATTCATTCCACGATCAATCAAGGGCGCAGTGAGGTCTGAATCAGTCTCATGAACTCGCACAGGTTCCTCTTCTGAACTATTAGCTCTCAGATTTGCATTTCTAGAGGCATTTTCCCTAACCATGTTTGCATTATTGCTGGGACTTGCATCAGAATCGGAGGGGAATTCAACACTGGGGCCATGGCCCAACGCTGAGTTGGGATCAGTTTGGAGATTTGAATTTTCAACTGTCCTTTCCCTCCACAACCGCCGCCTGTGCACAAGATCCCTATGACTCACATTACCATGGTTCACTGGCCTAGCCTCATAAACCAATGCCGGAATTTCCTCATCCCTTGATATTGCAAGCTCCACCAAAAGCCTTAGTGGCCCAATTGGTAACAAAACTGCAGCCACATCATACAGCGCCATAGCCACAAGCAAGGCCCAGGTGGTCCACTCAGGCAACATAGTAAACGAATACGCAATCAATATTCCAATAACAACCAAATACCCCTGCGTCACAAAAATCGCCATTTTTGACATAAACACGGTCAAAACACCCACAACGGCGAAATTACACAGCAAGAGGAAAAACGTAATGCAATCAACGGGAGTGTTAAACTGTTGGATCAAGAACAGAGAGACTTCACCGCCGAGGAACCCCAGCACGATGAAAGTGGAGAAAGCCATGTAGAGTTTTAAGAATCTGGTGCATCGGAAGTAGAAGAGGAGGACCAGGATGAAGGTTGCGAAGGTAACGAGGACGACGAAAGCCAAGGAGTTCAAAAGGGCACCGAGGAATTTGTCCCAGGTGGAGTCCGAGGTTGTCTCGGTGGAGGCCATGGTGACCATGATCATCGATGCGTCGAAGATAGAAGAATCCGTGTTCAGAATTGACACCAATATTACGACCAAGAACATGCATATTGAAACGGGTGCGATGATTCTCACGATTTCTTCCCCCAGAGAATCGAGGATGCTTGAACAGGGTCTCCGAGTTTGTGTTTGTGCCATTGCAGGGTTGGAAGGGAGAATGAAAGAAAGAATGAAATAGAGTCACACTTACTCAGATCGAAACTGGTGACTAGGAAGTGGTGTTTTTGGCTGGCTGGCTTCACTTCTCTCATGGGCCGGGCCCAAACATCGCAAAAAATGGGCTTAGGCCCGTTTACTTAAAAAGCCAGGAGAAAAATAGAGTCTTACGTCTTCAATAAGCTCTACTTAAACCCATTTGCCTTCCCCAAATATCTACTGATACCTTGCTAGGGTTTTAGAAAAAGTCTCAGAAGTGAACTCAGGTAGTATACGATTATGCAATCTTCTTCTTCTTCTTCTTTAACCGTGGTTCTCTCTGTGTTTTTTTTCATTGCTGTTTCTCTTTTATTCCTTTAGAATCAATATATTGCTTGGGATGGTATGATACGTGTTTTTCTTTTCCATTTTCGATCGGCGAACATGCTTTCATCGGTGATCGTTGGATCTCCTATTTGGATCAGAGAGTTTGATCGTTGAGCTTGTTTTGAAATTAGTTTTGTTGGCTGCCTTTTGGGATTTCTCTTCTTGTTTGGTTCTTAATCAAAGAAATGATTCAAGTTTTCTTATAGTTCACTTTTATTTCCTCTAGGTTTATGTTCACGATTGGATTTTCTGATGTTTGAGTTGTTGAATAGTTATTTACTTTGTGTTTTTGGGTTATGCGCTGTACTTAGTTGTTGACGTTTATTTCTTCCTCTACAGCAATGGCTTTCTTTGGTAGAGTTGGGAATTTGTTAAGACAGGCAGCTAGCAGGCAGGTTAGTTCAGAGTTGCGTTCGTCCCCTTCCGTTTTCCAGGCCATACGCTGTCTGTCTTCTGCTCCAAGCTCCAAGTTGTTTATCGGAGGTGCGTTTGAACTTCCTTTTGAGTTAATGCGTTTTATGCTTTTTCTTCTGTGTTTCGTTGATAGTGATGATTTATGTATATGCATATGCATCCATCCCTTGTCTTTGTCTGTGTTTCAGGTGTTTCGTTTTCCACTGATGAGCAAAGCTTGAGGGAAGCTTTTTCAAAATATGGTGAAGTTGTTGATGGTAAATAGTCGGGTTCTCTGTTTTTAGTATTTTTTTTTTCTGTAACAATTATTCTGTTCGGTGGAGTTGATGAAATTCTGTTGACAGCTTTTATGTAAATCAATTTTCTACTCAGTAAAAGTTTCTCTTGAATGTGATGCTCATTGTAGCAAGGATAATTATGGATCGTGAAACGGGTAGATCCAGGGGGTTTGGATTTGTTACATACACGTCTGTTGAGGAGGCATCGAGTGCCATTCAGGCCTTGGATGGTCAGGTAACGCAGCCTACTTGTTCATGCTTTTATGATATTATGAGTAGCGTGGTTTGTAATGGTTGGTTGCAAAATGATCACGGGCTGAAGCTGCTCATGTAATCCATGCAGTTTATGGGAGTGTGCGTGTTGTGTGTGAAATGCTGATTTTGTTTACTCAGATTTTTCTTTGTGCCTGGCAAGTTTTTAAAATGTGATAATGTTGATCATGATGTGGGCCGATGATGGGGCCTTCTGTTGGGGACATGAGGGTGTTACAGCCTCATCAAGTGATGCGGTCCTATATTCAAATTGTTGCTTTATTGAATGCTATTTTAAGCGAAGATAATGGCCCTATTTAGCATGCATTGCCTGTCACTGATGCTATCTGGGATCATTTCACTGCGGCCTCGCTAGTTTACTCTTCTTTTTTCTTAAAAGTGAGCATAGATTTCAATAATAACACACCAGTGGCTATTGTGGCTGTGATAGTGGACATCTGGCTGTAGTGGTGCGCCATAAGAGTGAGTTGGGAGAACACTTATTTTGAACACGAGCCCCACCTTTAATTCAGAACTCAAACCCCAATTTCCGTGTCACTTAACGGCACTCTGTTTTGATATAGCCGCCACTCCTTTCCTTTCTGACATGTCCACCATCACTGACTTTGTTTCCAGCATTTTCTCGCCAACTCTGACAGGTTTCAACCATTCCCAACATATGCAACCATTTTCTGGTGAACCTGTCACTATTTGCTGCCTACTTTGACCTTTGCTTGCTGTATTCTGTTTTTTAATATCTCTAAAGCATATATACCATCTTACTGTGTTGTTCTCTCTTCTATGTTTTATCCTTTATTCTTTTGTCTATTTTCTGGATTGACTGCCCTGTTCCTCAATTTGGGATTGATAATTATGCCTACTATGTACACTGTTATTATGGTTCCTTTGCTATTTATGAATGACAGGAAGATATTTTGGTTAATCATTCGAAGACCTTTAGAATGCGAAGCCGTTATCCTGGCTGTTATTAGTTTTCCTTTTGCTTGATAGGCTTATGCAATTCCAAGATTTATTGGATATCCATTTAAGTTCCAGGCACTTAGAACAAGTTTACCAAGTTGTATTTTATTAGGTTGAGTTTTCAGTAACTTGTCTGTAATGTATGTGAATGTAATACCTTTCGGTGATGCTTATTAGCTTGTGGTTTTTTATTTTCTGTACTTCTTTCATTAACCTTTTTTGTCTATTCAATTATGCAACTTTTTATGATTAGCAACAAGATATCATTTGTTGCCTAATGCTACATTGTTTCTGTGTAACATTTTCAGGACCTTCATGGTCGCCAGATTAGGGTAAATTATGCTAATGAAAGAACGCGTGGATATGGTGCTGGAGGTGGTGGTGGCTATGGAGGTGGATATGGTGGTGGTGGCGGCTATGGAGGTGGTTACGGTGGTGGTGGCTACGGTGGAAATGTTTCTGGTGGTTACGGTGGTGGTGGCTATGGTGGAAATGCTGGAGGTGGCTATGGTGGAAACGCTGGAGGTGGCTATGGTGGAAATGCTGGAGGTGGTTATGGTGGTGGTAGCTATGGTGGAAATGCTGCTGCTGGTGGTGGGGGCTACGGTGCAGGTGGCTATGGATCAGGTGGCAATTTCGGGGACAGTGGCTCTGGCAATAACTATCCTGCTGCTGACGGTTTTGGAGCTAGTGGTGCTGGTGGCAGCTTCAGTGGTAATTTTGGTGATGCTGGTGGAGTAGGCAATCATGAAAGCTCTACTGGTTTTGGTAGTAGTGGATATGATGGAAGTGCTGTGGATGGTAGTGCTGGTGGAAGTGGAGGCTTCGGCAGTGGTCAATTTGATAGCAACGCCAGCAGCAATGGAGGTGAGGATTTGGGAGATTTCAGGGATGACAATGACGACGCTGATAATTTTGCCAAAAGGGCTTGATGGAATTTTATGGTCGGTAGTTTTGTAGTGCTCGTATTCTGTACCCCACCCCTTCCTAAATCTCTTTGGACTTTCAACCTGATGTGCATCTCAGGCATGTTATATGGCACAGCTGGACATGGCTGGGAAGAAAGTAATGTAGGATCATTTTAAGCGTGTTTCTTCCCTTATTTCCGTAAAGATTCAGCTATCTCATTTTTGTTGCTTACATTGAGGTGATTTTATTATTAACCAAAACGATATCCTCATACAACATGTAAATCTATGAATTGTCGCAAGTTGCAACAATAATCCAAAAACTTGTGTGAGAATTCTATGATCGGTTTATTCATTTCCAGTGATGACTTGTTTCTGCACAAAATATTATTTTTTATTGTCATTTCAATTATTGTGCGCCCTTAAGCTCCTTTGGCAGCGCAGGTTAACTTTTTTCTTAAAACGACGTAGATTCTACTTATTAACTGTTGTTCTTTTATGAGTTATTTTGTTTTCTTTAAAGACCTTCTAGGATGGTGATTGTTGAAGTTAACAAGGGTGTTGTCTGCTTTTCAAATAATGTAACATGAGCGATTGACATTGTTTTAAATATTGATAACTTTGATATAATTCAATTTCATATTTTCTAGTTTAGATTGAATTCGTTATTTTAGATCTTTAGATTTATACGATTTACTATTATTTTTGCAAATATGTAATTTCAGTAAACCTGCTTTTTAATCTTTGCTTTGTCTTGTGTTTGTATTTTAAATTTGAATTTTGAATTTTAATAATCTTTAAGAAAATTATGAGTAATTAAAATAATTTGTTACATAAACTCATAACTTATATATTGAGAAACATTTGTTATAGGTTCAATTTGTGTTTGTACTTTAAATTTGAATTTTAATAATTTTTAAGAAAATTATGAGTAATTAAAATAATTTGTTACATAAACTCATAACTTAAGAGAAACATTTGTTATAGGCTCAATTTGATTTAAATTTCATGAAATATGTAACGTAAATTTCAATTAAATTAAACTGAAAATTTTCGGTGACTTTGTTCTAAGTGCTATCTCAAGTAAATTGAGAGTTGAAACTGAACTTAATAATTTTGTTCAAAGTGGTATAACAAAATAGTTACAAGTATGAAATATGTGTTTTAAAACAAAGTTGAATGTTGATGGTTTAGGGTTCAATCAACTAGCACAAGGTAAAATTTGTAGTAGAAGAGTATACTCAAATTTTTGGAGTAGAATTCTATGATATTTTGCTCCAAGGGAGGATCCCATTAGGATGTTATTAATTATTACAACAAGGATGAAAATTTATCAACTTAATGTCAAGTCAACTTTTTTAAATTGATTTGTGGAAGAAGAAATCTTTGTTGACTAATTTGGAAATATTTTTTATCAATTAAGTATAGGAGTTGGATGATGTCTAAAAAGCTTGATACAACAATATTGATGAATACTTATCCACCTATATTTTGTTAAAAGTTTTAATGAATTCATGTTATTGTGATCATTTTGTATGTTGATTGTCTCTAAAAGTACTCTAGTTACTAAGAGTAATGTTTAACTTATTAAGTAATTCAATTATTATATGATTATACGATGATATGATGTAAGTTTTTAAGACTGAAAATTTATTTTTTGTTTTCCAAAAAAACTATGTAAAAGAAATTTGAAGAAATTCAACAAGAAGAACTATAAATGCATGAATACTCCTATGTGTTAAAAGGAAAAATTATGGAGGAAAAATTATGCAAGGATGATGAGTATTACAAGTGGAAGAAACACTCTATCTAGAGAAGCTTAATCAGTTGCTTAAAAAGTGTCTTAACATCATATCATATATCTTGTATGTGATAATCGGACAACTAAGAAGTCATAACAAATCTCCAAAAATCTAGTTTAAGTAAGACTTTTCTAAGTAAGACTTTTCTAAGACTATAGTACTACAAGACTAAAGACCAATTATAGAATATCTCCACCAAAGCTTTTCTTAAATATTGAAAGAAGATTGAACTTGTCAACCAATAATATAAGAGTGTATCAATAATTGTAAGCCATCGTTGACCATGCTTTTATGATTGCTATTTAATTTATTTTTGTTACTTATTAGTTAGGTAAGTGACTGATGTTTGTATTTTCAAACATCTTCTTACAAAATTTGTTTTTAAACATATTATTATTCTATAAATTTGTGAATTCCTCTTTTTTTAATTTTACATTATGTGTTCTGTAAAGAGCTTTTCAAATTTTATTTTATTTATTTTTGCAACGCATTCTCTCTCTTCTTCCTCTACAACATTCTCCCTTTCTTCTTATTTTGCAGAAGCAATGACAGTGATGATGTGATACAATGAGGGAGGGTATTCTAGTCTTTTTATTAGTAGTGGGGTGCAGTTAGTAATGATGGGATGCAGGAAGCAAAAACCCTAGATTTTAGCCTATATTGCTAAGATCGGGTCTATCTGAGACACTGAACTCCAAATCAAGCAAAGAGTGCTAGGCTTAGCATGAAACTAAATAGGAGCAAGGAAGCAATGCCGTGTTCTTGGAACTATCATCTGGTACACCACACAGAAAAAGGGAGAGAAATTAGCACCCTCTTTTACATCTACTCAACTAAAAAATACTTTATTAATGTTCATCATCTTTATCCATAGAATACAATATCCTTCTAGCATTTTGGAAGACAGGAGAGCCTTTCTTGGTCCGTTCAACAATTTGTCTTATTAATTGCCTTTCCACCTCATAATCACACTCACAACTTTCATCTCCAGTAACATCATTTGATCCATAGTTGCTACACCTTAGCCCTTCCAACATTGTCACCTCACCAGAAGACAGTTCCCTTGAGAGTCTCTCTTCATTAGCAGTATTTGCAGCTTCACATTCAGTAATATGGATGCTTGATGGAGAGTTTTCTTCAAAGTCATCTATCTTTATAATTTCTTCATAAATGGTGTCATTGTAAGCACCTGGAGGGTCATCAGATATATTCATAACTAAGGGTTCGGTCATAGGCTCACAGTCATTACAAGCCAACACCTTTCCTTCACCAAAGTTGGATGCTTTTCTTGGGAAACACTTCTGGGAATGACTCTCCTGCTCTGATTCCATAAACCATAATTTTCTCTGACTATTTTCAAGGGCAATCTCAAGCTCCTGAACACGTCCCTCAAGTCTGGATTGGATAACTTCGTGCAAGCGCAGTGTTAGTTCATGAGGGGACACGGCATAATTTACAGGAACCACAGTGTCACTATCATCCTCATTTAGTTCTGAATGGGAAAAACCTTTCCCACCAATCATGTCACTTTGCAATTCACCTTGAGCAAAATCTGCTACAAAATCAGGGTCAACAAGCTGCAAGAATTTTAGGACATTAGCACACCATGGACCGTTAAGTACTGTTTGCTTTAAGACAAAAAAGAATGGAATGGAGGCAAACAAAAGAGGTAAACTTTTGGGGACATAATGAATAAAACAGGAATGAAAAGTGCACTATACTGGCAAATTGAAAGGATTCAAAAGAGGTTATCGTACTAATTGAGAAAATATTTTCTGTAATAAGGTTTATACTTTGCTCCAATTTTTCTTTTCAACCCTTGATGCAAATTACATCAGGCTTTAAATTTATTGTAAAACCATAACACCAAAAATTATTATAAAGGTAAAAAAAAAATCAAACTTTCCTATAGATGACACCCTTTCTACAGCTACTCCAAGAAGTTTTAGAATAAAGTGAGAGATAAAAAAAAAAGGGGAAATGACAAATTGCATGACTTTGAAAATAAGATATACAAATTGGTAAAGAGAAAATACGGAATATAGAATGGGATAAAGTGAAAAAAACCAATTCCTACAGCATTGCCATATATTTATTAGTTTACACCAATGCAATTTTAGTGTTAGTAATCCAATTTTAAATACAATAAAGCCAATCATATAAAATAGAAGCCCGTACTGCAGCTTAAAACTAATGAAGCAGATCTTCAAGTAACAATAACAAATGCATTCAGCTACCTTAAGTTCTGCATATAGAGAACCTTAACATAGATAACTTGTCACTTGTATTTATATTTGTTTTACATACTATAATGTATATCCTAATAGATCTCTGTATAATTTTGCTCCATAAAAAAAATATGGAAGTTAATTGTCATATGATAAACACTCAGTTTGAAACATGTCTGAAGACCTTAAAGTTCCAGTCAAAACAGCGTAATATTATTCTACCCCTTTTCATTTGCTTACAAACACATCACATGTTTACAACAACTATGAGCTAGGGGGGAAAAAGGCAAAAGCCTACACAAAGGACGTGCTGAACTTCTTGTTGCTAAGATCTCACATCAATTATAGATTTAGTCAAAGTAGAGCTTATAAAAGACAGACAATCCCAACCTAATGAGTTAGATTTTGGAGTTGAATTAGAACTAGTCAACATATATAGTATCCATAGTTTGCAACTCAACAAACATCCAAGCTTTCCACTCCATCATGCAGGGGGCTAGGATTTCCATAGATGAGAAGCTAAATAATAAAGCATATTTCAACAGAAATATTCTAAGAAAATGAAGTATGCCTATAGGATCTTATTATTAATACTAGAAAATACAGAAGATAAACAATTTCGCTTACCTCTACAAGCTCAGACTGCGGTCTTTCTGGGTCAGATTCATTCATGTTTAAGCCCAATATCTCAAGTTCAGCTTCAAGCTCAGCTTCAATTTTGCTCATAGATTCTGAACTTTCTTCTTCCTTCTGAACATATGATTTTTTGCCGTCAGTTATTGGAAAATAATCCATGTGCTTTTCAGGTGAAAATCCATTTAGCTCCTTATCACGAAAGGAATGATCATAAGTACCCTGTGAACCGTAATTTTCATCATGTAACTCCTTCACTCTCATTGAATCTTTCATTTCAAGTCCCTCTTGTAGATCTTCAACCAAGTTTTGTGTCTCCTTTAACAACTCTCTTAACTTGTCCATTTCTCTTTTATTTGCCAATATGGAGGTCATTATCCCAAAGCAAATCCCGAGACTGAAGAGAAATGATGCATCTGATGATTACGTACGTGTCAACAACAAGCACCAGAGACTTGATATCAACTCATGAAATAACTAGAAACCTACTTCATCAACAGGTGAATAATTGACACACGTGACTTGCTTGAGTTAGCTGTAATAAACATGTTCAACCCGGATGATAAAACAATTTTTTTAATCAGTTTTGGTAAAGCCATTTTAGGTCATGAAGCAATTTTCCCCCTCCAGACCGAAACAAGCCCCACTTGCAAAGGAACAGTGGCATGGGCCTTCTCGGGGAAGATTGGTCCGTGAATAGAAAAACCAAGATTCTATAACATCCTTCCAATAAGTTTGTAGGGAGTTTAGACCTGTTCAAAACCCATTTGATTTTCAAAAACTCATTATATATGAGTCTCATTCGGTGAAACTATTGAAATGTATGTATATATAGTACACGTGAATGACCTGAGTGTGTAAATGAAACAAGTTTCCTTTACAAGAAATGTTAGTTTGTAACCAACCAGAGAATGCAGAAGAATCTGAAAAAATTATATTAACAAGTGAAATACTCTCTTGAGAAAAACAAACCAAAACAAAAATCTAAATGTTGGCCCGAAAAGAACGCAAATTTTTTTCTTTTGCAACACAATAGAGACTGTTAAGGTATTTGCAAGTCAAGATTCAAGAACATACCATGTTGAGTATGGATGTGCTTTCCACTGAACGCATTACCAGTAGGGCTCAATCTCTTACTTCGTCCATTGCCTGCATTAAGCTTCATCTTCTTGTCATCATTAGAAGAGCCAATCTTGGACAAGGAAGGAACTCCGAATAATACCCGTTTATCCTTCACCTTATTGGCTTTTCTATTCAACCTATATTCTTCACTTCCGGTTAATCCACTGAAAGAATCATCACCATTTGCTCTGCTGATCATTTGGTTTCCATCACCAACAAGAAATGACCTTGTTGCCATGGATGGCGAAAAGACAGATTCTTCCAATTTGACTTGCCCATCGCAGAGCTGAGCCATTAGGCAACTTTCTAAGGAGTTCGAAGGTCTAATAATATGCCCAAACAGATGGTTAGTCCTGTAAGAGGTTCTGTTTCCACGAGGATTATGGCCCAATTTTCCTGCAGACAAATCAGAGGGTAGGAAACCACATTTTCCGACAACATTGGAGCCTTGTTCATTTCCATAATCATTAAAGTTAGGTACAGAAAGGACATCACTCTCACTGCAATAACTGAAGAGCCTTACTTTTTCATTTTCAAGCCCTTCATCAGAAGCCAAAAGACAATCCTCTGAATTTCCATCTGAGGCCCTTCTATATAAAGAATCTCTCTCTGCTTGTGTGCAGAAGGGTTGGATTGGGGACACAGCATTCTCAAAATGGGAATCCTCTAATGACAAAGGAGATGATCCATCAACAACATTCTTTGAAAGCTTATTCAAATATCTAGCCAAACACCCAGCCCCGGCAACGGCTGCAACAACCCACAAATCCATTTTACCTCTTCAACACACACATGATCACTACCCAAACCCCACCACACATACAATCCTCTTTCTGTAGATCATCAGAAACAAACAGGAAAGGAAGAAACTTTCCATAAATTTACAGAAATTGGGGACACCAATTCCAGGAAAATGAAACAAATATCCCTGATTCACTGACCAAACACATTCTTCTCCCAACTCTTATTATCAACTAAGAAACCTATCATTCACTGTTCCCCAAGATGGTGGATGGAGAATCAAACAAGAAAAAACAATAAGCATGAAGAAAAGAAAAGTAGAATGAAAATATTCACGGGGTTTTGTGAACTTGGAAAACATCCAATTCCAATGGCAGAGATGAAGAGCAAGAACAACAACAGAGACCGTTTATGAGGAAACAGACATGAAGGGAGATTTGCAATAACAGTAAGAAAATAGAATTGTTAAGGGAAAAATCAAAATTTGGAAGTGATTAAGGAATCCTGGCAGTTGGGTGTTAATACCAAAATCTATGAATGTGTTTGATTATGACATACAACCAAAGCTACCAAACCAAACCAAAAACCCTCAACTTTGGCAGCTTTGATTTCAAACAAACCATGACACGCACTACCAATATTTAATAATATCAACTTTTTATAATAAGAGTTTTTGATTTGTAAATATCACCCTTCGAAAGTTTTTAAGTGAAATTCTCAGAAGTTGATGTAGCAGTAATAGGAAAATATTTTTAGATAAAGTCTCTTTTAATCAGCATGCGGTGGAGTGTCTATTTCTTTGGTTTAATCGACGGTTACAAAATAGATTAAAGGGCGATAAATAAAAAATCATTATTGTTACTCAATAAATAAATCCTAGTACAAGTTTATGACCGTTCAACAAATTTATCACGTGTGTATTTAGTTCAAAGACTATAGTACGGTGTTTTATCAAAATTTTAAAATAATTATAACCATTTATTTAAAATGATAAATATAATAATATTTTTTTATATTTCTGTAAAATTAATTTGGTTTTCTTTTTTTTAATGATATACTTTTATAATTTATTTATTAAAATCGACAATTTTTTTAAAAAAATTAACTTAAACTGAGGTTATGCAATCTGTATATGATTTTATTTAAAATAAAAAAATAAATCTTAAATAATATTAATTTAAGTTATGTATACTTAAAATAACTTCACATTTATATAAAAATTGTATCATCATAATATAATGAATTCAATTCACTTACATCAAAAGAAAATTATGTTATAAATGCATGATTTTTGTGGTATGATTTATATATAAATATTTTTTTTAAATTTATCCATTTCAATAATTAAAAACGTAAAAATTATACGGTTTTTTTTTTAAAAGACTCAGCAAAAAGGTGTATTTCTTCAAAAACAGATGTGTGTACTATAAAATGTTGTTTTCTAAGATTAAGAAAATGAGGAAAATAATCGTAAGAAGAAGACCAATGAATAGGGCCAATAAATACAGAACACTGATAAAAAAATAAAAAAAAACAACAACAACATGTATATTTACCAAACAAAATCATGTCATGTAAAGGAGAACCCTGAATGAAAAATTGAAACAAAAAAATAATACTATAAAAAGTTAATTTCACTGATACAACTAAAAATTAGAAATATATCCCTATTAATATCTTGAACGAATAATTAAATTATTACTAATACTTCTATTATTTTACTTATAACAATAATTTTAAATGTTAATAAATATAAATTTTACTGTGAATAAAAATAACTATTACTGATATTTCTGGTAACTCAATATAATAGTGATTAATAAAATATCACAAATATATAAAACAGTAATAATATATTAATTGTCATTAGTATATTCTATAATAATAATAATAAGTAGTTATTATAAATATATAAGAAAATGAAGACAAAATAGTTGTCACTTCACTATCATTAATTTATAATAATAATTACTATCCTTATAGTATCATGTCATAATTAGTTATTAATTACTTTTAATTTATCATTATTATTGTAATGTATGATAATGTGTAGTTGTCACAAATAATTATGAGGCATAATAACTAGATAAATAATATGATTTTTTAAAATAAATGTCGATTAAAATAAATAAATACAAAATATCCATTGTATTTAAAATGATAAAAAATAAAATATTCAACAATAAATTCAAACTTGTATATACCTAGTTCTACTACACATTTGAATTAAATAATTCAATAAGTATTTCAAAAATAACAATAAATGATAGTATGTTCAAGGATTTTGATGATATAAAATAAATCATTAATATTAATAAAAAATAATTAATAATATTTTAGAAATAGGTATATCAATGAAGAATTTTAAATAATAATACAGCTTACAGTATTATTAATAAACATATTAATAAAGTAGTTATTTGAAATTTTAAATCAAATATTTTGTTTCATTTAGTCACGTTGAGTTTTCATAATAAATTATTAATCTTTGATTAATTGATAGTGAGATTAAAATAAGTTGAATGTTAGTCTTCTTGTTGGATAATATTAATCAAATTTTACTATTCTATCTCAAAATCCTTTATTTTGTTTTTTTTTATGCATTTTCCATTTAACTTAGAACAAATTTTCTCTCTATCTTTTTTCATTGATACATTTTTATAACTTGTGATTTGATATATAGATGTCTTACAAATAATACCAAAATGTAAGGATAACGAAAAATAATTATATATTTTATAACACATTAAACGAGTGTTTTCTTAAGTAAGTTGATACATGCTATATAATTAGGCTGTCATTAAAAAAATGTAAAAACATAAAGTATAAGGAACTTTTATCCAATTAACGAGATTTCTTAAATTACTAAACTAGTGTACGTTTTGTTTAAGAAAAAATAATGTAATTCTAAAAGAAAGGAAAAATACTCTATACTTATAATATTTTTGTTGAAGAAATAATAGTTTAAGGTGATTTATTATTTTGGCAGTTTACGCATAGTCAGAAATTACTATATTTTACTGCAGCTAGAAATTACAATTAGAAACCGAGAGAAACTATTTTTGTAAAAAAGGAAGTCATATTCATAAAATACTATCTAAGTTAAGTCAGTATTTTCTTAAAATTAAATGCACAAATTTAGCAAATTTAAAAGTAAATTATAACAACGTGAAAAAAAAACGAAGTTCAGGAAAAAAAAAAAAGAGGCATGATTGGTTTACATTTCTTTAGAGCTGCATATTTCGTTGTAAAGAAGGGGGAAATATTTTTATTTGTATGTTAGGCCTTAATGTTGTGAAAATAAACAGGTTATTTGTAAGTTATTAAAATATGTACAACTGGTTTATGAATTCAAACTACATTCACTTATATCTATCCACAACTTAAAAATCACAGTGTACTTTATACCCAAAAGAAAAAACATAATAGTATACTTGATATTAGTTCACAAAATGTATTTTTTTTTCTTAATTCACAAGGTACAAGTGATTATTAGCATGTCAAATAAAGTCATTTGTGAAAATGGAAAGGAGAAAATTTACGTTAATAGGTTTATGTATATTTTTTCTTGTGAGAATGTCAACTTAAAAGGATAAAGATAATGCTAAATATGAAAAATACAATTTTATCATCCTATAACTATTAATAATTATTGGAGTAACTCATGTCCAATAAATATATATTGTCACTCGTTTGTTCTGTGTTTGGATGATTCCATTGAGTTAGCGAAACATCAGCACGACATTTTGAAAGAATATAAATTTTTAAAAAATAGAGTGTAAAAATAGAAAAGTGTTGTAAATAACATTACATTGCCACATTCTAGTGTTTCGGCCTGGAGAACGAAACCTGCAAGAAAGGGCAAGTAATTTTCACATTTGCTTTTTACACCCCAAAATTTGTTGAATGCATCATTAAAATATATGAATAGACATTTATATTTATATCTGTTAATTCTGAAAAATATATTTTGTAAGATAAAAAATGACTTAAAAAAAACGTTTTCTATAAGATAAAAAGTGATCTATGAAAAATATTTTTTGTAAGTTATTTTTTATCTTCTGAAAAATGTTTTTCACAATCTTAATATTTTCTTACGGAAAATGTTATCCGTAAACAACTTTCCCCTCTACAAAAAATATATTTTTCGAAAATACTCATTCACACCCTTTTTTTTTCTGAAAATATTTTCCATAATATATAAATCTTTTACGAAAAACATTTTTCATAAAATATTTCATTCACTCCACAATTTATTACGGATTTTATTTTCCATAATCCATTTTCACAAAACAAAATACAAACTCTATATCCCTACACCAAGTCCATATGCTACTTACCTCACTCAATGTTGAAAAACTTTCCTTGTAGCATCCAATAACACGTTCGCCGGAAAACGTCCACACTAGTCAGCACTCACCCACTCCACGACTCTCTTTAAATATTTTGTGGTACCATCAATTTCTGACGAGGTGCAGGAAGCAATTGCCGCAAGAAAGATATAAAAAGAGGCCCAACAACATCTCTTGCTGGGCTCGTTTTTAGTTTTGGCCTTTTATTGTTAAAAAAAACAATACTTCGCTAATATATATATATATATATATATATATATATATATATATATATATATATATATATATTTAG
>Ga0099825_1000075_pt1 | contig 64701 bp, 37 predicted proteins | sample SiratroredBW_FD_76838 | JGI IMG/M metagenome (GOLD analysis project Ga0099825, IMG submission 76838) | Root nodule microbial communities of legume samples collected from California, USA - Siratro red BW | ecosystem: Host-associated > Plants > Roots > Nodule | place: USA: California | collected...
CCAGGAAGAAAAGACAAATCTACTTTTGACAAAGAAGAAAGTACTTTGTGTCTCGTCCCCTTTCAACTTTTACTTTATGTCACTTTATGATGGCCATCGACTTTATGTCAGCTATCATCTTTATTTTAAGTCTTTTCCGCTTTACTTTATGTCACTTTAGGATCGTTTGTCAACTTTACTCTAGGACAGTTGACATCTTTACTTTGTGTCAAGTCTATCTCATGTCGGATGAATTATTCATCTTTTGTCTCTAATGAGACCCCTTGAGTCTATATAAGGGGCTCATTACTTGTAAAATACCAAGAACGAAATATAATTATTTCGTAAATCTTGAGTAAAAATGTTAACTATGAACCTTATGTGGAAGTGTCTGGGTTGTGATGCATGATGCTTTTAAATGTCTTAAACAGATTTAAAGAGTATTTGTTACTTTCTTTCATGTTCTCTTAGTTTTGTTCCCCTGTGATATAATTTCGTTTTATTTTATTTTTTATATTGGTGTTATTGTGAATTTTGTATTGCAAACAAAAACTATCATGAAGATAAAATAGGAAAATAAGTTCTATACAGCAAATAGAAGAATCTTATTGTATATTGTTATAAGTTAATAAAAAATATATATTTTTATATTTTTTATATAATTAATAAATTATTTAAATTATTTTTTATTTTGTTTGGTTTGTGAGATACTAAAAAGAAAAAGTTAGATGGAGTTGTTGTCGCAGGACATTAATAGTTATATAATTTATTTATATAACTATTAAGTCTACCCGTGTGCAATAATGTTTTTGAAGAATAAATTGAAAACTTAAAAAAAGAAAAAAAAGAGTTGAAGGAGCAGAAGAGGTTATAAATTGAATATTCAAAGTAAGGCAGCAATTGAAGGTGTTCTTCGTTCAAAGTTCTCCAAATTTCAGTCTCCGCAAGACTCCAACGTAAGAAACATCGAAGAAAAAATCCATTATTCCATGGGCATGGCTTCCAACGAAGCTTCACCGTAAGTACTCACTCTTTCTTAATATTTCCAAAAGGAAAAACTAAAAGAACAAAGGAGAATAATCAAACCTCAAAACTTTCCGAGAAAAGTCGAAGCAATTGTTCAGTCCCATGATTTACCCGTGACAGGTTCGAGTCGCGTCAGATGCTCGCCACCTTCATCTCCTCCACGCCGCTCCTCTCAGACTCATGGCGCCTCTGCACCCGGGCCAACGCCGCCCCCTTCCGCCCCTTCCTCGTTGACCGCGTCGGCGCCTCAGTCTATGTCGCCTTCTCCGGCGTCCAGATGCTCGCCGCCTCCGACCCCAACTGGCGGGACTTGGTGCCGCTCCACAGCATCGGCGGCGTGCCCCTGTTTTCGCCCCGGCGGAGTAAGGAGGCGGAGGAGCCCGTCATGGTTCACGCCGCCATGCTCAATCTCTTCCTTTCCCTTTTCAATTCTTTCCAAAACCAGGTTCGTTTTCATCTTTTCAATTCACACTTGTTTCAATTCTCACATAACTTGGATGAACACGAACTTCTTTCAGTGCTTTTTACACCTTATTTATGTCTATCATAATTAATTGAAGTTTTATCTGTAACAGTATGTGAAAAATTACTTTCTTCCCTCTCCACATTTGCTGAAGAATATTTTCTAATAACTCTGGTCTTTAGTACAATTAATTAACTAATAAGAAAACAAAAACTTGTATTGAAATTTTGTCTTTTATAATTTTGGCTGAGTGTGTTGTTTATGGTAATGTTTTGAGTTAATTAACTTGCATCAATTATGTAAATGTTAGCATCTTTTTATGCGCACGTGTTGAGTTTTGATTTATCCTTGATTAAATTTTATGAGTTCTGATTGAAGTGGGAAAATTGTATTGTAGCTGCAAAAGCTTGTTTTTACATTATTTGGTGTGCTTCTCTTATTGTCATGGTTATATGACGTAGTTTGTGGGGATTTTACTTTTGCCTCATCAATTGATAGAACAGATAAAGAGAAAGGAAAAAGTGAATAGTAATAATTAATTAAAAAATCCAGAAAAAGGGTAAAGGTAGAAAGGGACACTAATTAGGTAGATGAACTGGTTCATCCATTCAATCGAGTTTTCAGACTTTCTTCGTTAGAGTTAGTGAAGATATGAGAATGAATGAAGGTTGAGAGAAAAGGGAAAACACAAGGGGTAGTTGCATTTTGAAATACTAGTAACTAATTTAATTTATTAAAATTTCAACTTAAAAGAGATAAAAGATACCTTATTAATTTAATGATAATACCGAGATAGGTACCACTGAGATTTAAGCTAATCTTAGAACTATAAACATTAAGTTTTGGAATATAAAAACAAATTATGCTGCCTTCTTCCTGTGTTATATTATTATTATTATTATTATTATTATTATTATTATTTATTCAAAATTAAATTTCGCTCAATCCCCTTTATTGAAAGTGCTCTAATTCTTTTAAGGATCCACCTCCACTAATCTCATCAAATAAACTATGGATCGTGTTATTGTTAAGTCGTTGGTTTATGCCAATAATATTCCCACTCCCAAAGTACCATTTTTTTTTTTGTAAATATTTATTAGTTTCTAAATATTTATTTGTTAAGAAATTTTATGCAAAGATCGAAAAGAGAAGTAGCAAAATACATTTTTGCAATGTGAACGGTCCCCTACAACCTCATATTCTCTGAGATGGGTCCCACCAATGAGCAATCATTTTATCCAACGACGACGGCTAACAACCAAGCCACCTTGATCAGTGCCTGAAACATTTAACGTTATAACAAAAATAAAACATTCTAGAAATGAAGGGTTCAATTCAAGGTACCAATTTTAATGGTTGACTTCTACTTTTTAGTAACAGTTGCGTCCATCACCAGGCAAATCACCCCATAAACAAAAGATTAGTGTGGGTTCAATTTTCAGAGTAAAATAACTAAGTAAAACTTCCATTATGCTCGTTCAATGCCTTAATCATTATTATACTAGGGCTTTTCTTAATGGACAAACATTTATGACAAAGCAATTTGTCCTCATCACCATTAGTTGACCGGTAAACTGATATCCCTACAGATATTATTATACCCTCAGATAGCATTTTATTCGTTATTTTCTTTGGAAAAATAGTCTATGTAAACTGTCGAAAGGTCTTTAAAAATAAAAATAAAAAATGCAAAATTGACATTGGTTATTTGGGTAGGTTGAATCCAACTTTTCTTACCGTGGTTGTTTTAGACTACATAGTTATCACAGCAGAATAATTAAGTTATGCCCCTCACATCAAGTTTCTACTTTTATGCCAAAGTCGGGGGGCAAGAAAACAAGACTCAAGTCTTGGTGTGGTGGGGACTCGACTCTACCATACCCCATGGCACCTACCTTGCCAAATTGAACAGAAAGTCAATTTTGGAAGTGATTTTTTACATACAAAGAAAAGGGTTTCATTTCACAAATTACGTCCAATGACCTTCACTTCAAGTCGTGCCAGTCTTTTTCTAATTACATGATTTATCACTTTATGTCTCAATTTTTGGGACTTACATTTTTTTTTCTGTGTTCATACTACTAGATGAAGTTAAAATCCTAAGTTAAAATTCATCAGTAATTATTCATATTAAAATCTTTCAAGGCCATTTAATTTTTTGTTCTTCAAACTTATTTCCCCAGAATCTTAATCATATTCTTAACTAACTGCTAAAATTTAACGTTGCAACTCAGATGTTGGAAATAGTGGGAAACAAGGACACTAAATCAGTTGTGATCACTGGACATTCTATTGGAGGAGCCACTGCCTCTTTGTGTACTCTTTGGCTTCTGTCTTACCTACAATCCATCTCTTCATCTGTGCCAATATTTTGCATCACTTATGGGACACCATTGCTTGGGAACGAGTCCTTTTCTCAAAGCATTTTCAGAGAAAGATGGGGTGGCAACTTCTGCCACGTGGTGTCAAAGCATGACATAATGCCTAGGTTGCTCTTTGCCCCCATAACTTTTCTCACAACTCAGCTAAATTCGCTGCTACAGTTTTGGCACTTTTCCATGACCTCAGAAGATTTTGGAAAGCTTGCAAATCAGATATCAGAAAAAGAGAAAGCTAACTTGTTCGCTGCTGTGATGGATTACTTGGAAGCAGCATCACAAGAGGGAGAAACATCAGTGCCTGTTTTGTTTCACCCTTTTGGGAACTACTTTTTTGTCACTGGAGAAGGAGCAGTGTGTGTGGATAGTCCATCTGCAATCATAAAGATGATGCACCTGATGCTTGCAACTAGTTCTCCAGATAGTAGTATTGAAGACCATCTGAAGTATGGATATTATGTTAATAAATTGTCTTCACAGACATTGAATCAGGGAATTTCCATGCAGAGGAACATTCCTGACTCGAGCTATGAAGCAGGGCTTGAATTGGCCATCCAGTCTTCTGGCATAGCAAACCAGGTAATTGCAATATCTTTTAGAGATGTTATGTAAAATGATTCCTGTGTGCTCCTAACATTTAAAGCTTTTCGGTTCATAGATTCAGATTCTATATGATTCAGTGCTAGGTGGGTGGGACTAAACATTATCACCTAAACAGCTTAAACTTTTAGATAGGTTGATGATGATAATATCCTTTCTATTCTTAAATCTTCAAATACCAAAATCCAATCTGTTTTTTCATTTCTTACAAGGTAGGAAGAATAAATGTCCACTTATTTTCTTAGATCATCCGCATGTTTGCTAACAAGTTTCCTCATAATGGATCCGACTCCCCATTTGTAGCTTCTGTTATTTCAAATATGACTTGAAAAAATAGCGAGACTTAGAGTTGGTTTTAGAGTTTAGGGTTTATGATTTTTGCAGTGCCTTCTCATTACATAGTTGTATTGGTCACGCAGGAATATTTTCCCTGAACAAGTTATACTGTTATGTACCCAACAGGAATCAGCAATTACATCCGCCAAGGAATGTCTGAAGAAAACAAGGAGAATGGGTCCTTCACCAAATCTGAATGCAGCAACTCTAGCAGTTAGTTTATCCAAGGTGGTACCTCTTAGAGCGCAAATAGAATGGTACAAGAATTGGTGCGATGAGCAAGACGACCAAATGGGTTACTACGACTCTTTTAAAAGCAGGGACTCTTCCAGTTCCAAAAGGGACATGAAAATCAACATTAACCGTTGCAAGCTGGCAAGGTTTTGGAACAACGTTATTGACATGTTGGAAAGAGGTGAGCTGCCTCATGACTTTGACAAGAGAGCAAAGTGGGTCTATGCTTCACACTTCTATAAACTATTGGTTGAGCCACTAGACATTGCTGAGTATTATGGGAAAGGGATGCATAGAACCAAAGGGCATCATTACATGCAGCATGGTAGAGAGAGAAGATATGAGATTTTTGATAGGTGGTGGAAGGACAGAACTGTTACTACTGCTGCAGAAGAAAACAAGGAGAGGAGCAAGTTTGCGAGTCTTACCCAAGATTCATGCTTTTGGGCTAGAGTGGAAGAAGCAAGGGACTGGTTGAATTGTGTTAGAAGCGAGAGAGACGCTAACCAGTTGGCTCTATTGTGGGATAAAATTGAAAATTTTGAGAAGTATGCCATAAATTTAGTAGAAAATAAAGAGGTCTCTAGTGATGTTCTTTTTAAGAATTCAAGTTACAGTATATGGGTGGAGGATTTAAGAGAACTGAAACAACTGAAAGTAAAGGTGCAAAGGCTTCCTCATCAGTTTACTGGTTTTCTAGATGGGGAAGTAGTTCCCTAGTTGGTGATTTGGAATCAATGAGCTTGACTCATTGTAAGTGTACTATGTATAAGAACTATGCTACCTTCTGCAAAATAACTCGTTTTGCTGTTGAGTTACGGTTCTTTTTGTTGCATTAGGATTTCACTTGAATGCATATATGAGACCAGGGCTAAAGTGAAACATTCAAATGCTGATGCGATCACATAATAATATATCAGATTCTATATTACTGGTAACCCCAAAACTGAAACTAAAAGTTTAACAATGACTAACATTAACAATAGTTGTCTTGGTCATCACTATTAGTAGCATTATTAATGCTGTCTAATATATTACTATAAATACCAGCTTAACCCAAATGCTGATGTGGAGTATAGTGAAAAATATATTTCTCTTTTGTTTTGTGTGTGATTTTGAGTGAGACTGTAGATTCCACAAATTTTATTAAAGAATTTTTCACTTAAACTGTTCATCCAATCACATCTATCTTTAGTTGGAATTGCTTTTAAGAAATGAATTATTGTATGAAAAAATCTTTCAAAAAGTTAAAAGTCTTATTAAAATAAAGAAAATAAGTCAGGTACTACGAGACATGTTGCTTTGCGTGTGCAACTAAAATTAAAAGAGATAGAATTTGAGAGTTGAGCTTGTTCATTGAGTTGCAATTGAGTACTAGGGTTGTGCTTGCGTGCAGAAGATGACAAAAGTTCTTATCAACTTGATCTTTATATATACAGTACATGGCGAAAGGGTAGTTTGAAGGTGATAATATGATCAATGAATTGAAGGGATGCATGATACACGTTAAGGGGAGGTCCACCACGGCTTAAGGGATCTCTTTAAAGTTGGATCCAAGCACATGATTGTGTTTTCTAAATAATAAAAAAAAATATAATTGTGTTTTTTAAATAATAAAAAAATATATTTATACAAAAGACAAACTAATCTTTTAAAAAGGTTTATTACAAATATGTAGATCATATGAATGAAGTAATAATATTAGAAAAAATACATAAAAATTAAAATTAGATAATGAATAATTAAAATTTTAAACAAGACTTTTAGAAAAATCTTAGAAATATTTTAAAAAAATACACTTAAATAGACAGAGTTTGAACTGTATGCAAACAATTATTTACGGTTTATAAGTGCTTGTTAAGTTAGTTAATGTTGGACGAGATCATCAGTATCTTTAACAAGTAGTTTATTTAGTGTTACTTTTGGAGTTGGTCAAAACATGTTGAACCTCAAATTTGGCCATTAATAAGGTTCATCATATGTGTGTTAAGCAACTCACTATTCTTATTTAAACCTTAATAGATATTTTTTTAAAACAAAATTGTTAAACTTAAATGAGAAAAATTTGAATCTTGAATATGGCCAAACATCAAGCTTTGCCTAAACAACAAACATTCTTTATATATAACCATAGCAAACTACTTCTTAAATATAATAGTTGAATTGATCCCGCAATAAATAACTTCAAAAAAATTATGCTCAGTAATCATATATAAAGAAACTTTTGCAGTTGTTTTAAAGATTTAATGCTTGAAATTTGATCACTAGTTAGTTCAAACTTTCCTTATTTGAAGCCTTTTTGTTAATGAAGCAGTCTAAGAATTTTACTTTCTGCTTACTTACTCTTTTATTTTCAACTCATCATTTTTATTGTTAATTGTCTTTAATTTTTATGGAAGATTTTATCTTCAACCTTTTAAAAGATTTCGAATTTTGTCTTTTCATCCTATTTTTGTTAAATTTTATTTAAAATTATCATTACAAACTTGTTTAAAATAATTACTTTTAAGGTTATGATGATTAATCGCCAAAGTCAATAAGCATAGTGAAGATATACGATTCTCACAATCTGATTCATCTAATAAACAAACTACTTCAAAGATTTCAGATACATGATCTTATTCATCTAACTGTAATATTTGGAAATTTATCCTCATCACAAGACAAATCTCAATTTTTAAGGGACCCTTATCAAAAATCATTCAACTCAGTTTAGTATCATTGCACACGACCTTCAATGTAACAAGTGAAAATTTCAACAAACTATTCATTCAGGTGATTATTCAATATAACATTAGATGATCTTCAATGATCTTTAACAATGGCTTATGAGAAGCTGGAAATAAAATGTTTAACTATGACTTACCACTATATTGTCATGATTTTTAATAATTCATTTAGAAAACAATATATATGTATATATATACTATATTTAATTGTTATATCATTTGCATCAGTTTATATATTCAAAGCAGAGAAGCTAATACTTTAGGACAAAAAATAGTTCATAATACTTTATGAAGACACGAACTATCTCCAAATTTGATCTTCAAAAGACGGTACCATGAAACGAATAGCAGCAAGAAGGGTATTCCGTGTGAAAACAAAAAACAATGCAACTCCAGCAATAATAAACAGCTCCCAACAACTCTATGATCCTCTTGTTAACCTGTTATAATACTGGAAGTTGGGAAAAATCCATGCAGTCCCAAATTCAAAAATATACTAGAGTTGTCTTTACCTGTCAAAACAAACATTAAATCTTGCCTTATAATTCCTCAATTTGACAACTTGTAACTATCATTTCATATCATTCTTCCATGGATATCAATCACATATATTTCAAAATCTGCTAACATAATATATGTCAGAAAAAAAGAAGCAATGCAACAGATAGTTGTGTTAACAAAGTAACCATACCAAGCAGTCATATCAAAATGATGTTGTAATATTTCACAATAGTAATTGACAGCACAGTACATTGGTTGCAGAGCATGCTAGCAGATATAGGTATCATTTTTTCATATCCAGATATTTAAACATATTTCCACCTCTTGTAATTTTCAGTATTCTGTTGATCTTTGTACTACTAAATGTGATTTTACCTACTTTGAGAACATTGTTGTCAATAAAGATACTATGCAATAACAACTGTCAATTAATGTAACATTTACAATAGCAAAAAAAGTGTTATACTTAAAATGTTACTGAATCCCATAGGAAAGATAATTTTATATGCCTATAACGAAGGTAAGGAATCTTAGAAAACATACAAGTTCTAGAATATCACAATTCCCATTACTTTATCAGACACTAATTATACAAAAAAAGAGCTTACAATTAGAGCAGTGCCCACTAAATAACCGCATCTCTTGTTTTCCAGAATCACGAATGAACTTTGTTTTTCACTAAGTTCCATTATCTTACTAACTTCTCTATATGCTAACCATAAGAAAGGTTTCTGCAACTAATTTTATTGAAGTTGCCTAACTGAATAGTGACACTTATTAGAGAAACAAAAATACAGTGAATTTATATTAGGACTTCAAATAACACGACCAAAAATGTCCCAAATCCCAACTAACAGGAATTGTTTGTCACCAGTCCATACGTCATTATAACTGAAACTTATGTTCTAAATACTGATACATAAAAATTGTTGAAAGTAATCATGAAAATAGGTGTGACATCTATTAATCTACATGAAACATTGAATATCATAGCTATAAAACATCATGAATCATAGAGGACAACGCATTGGAATTTGAAACATAAAAGCAAACTGACATGTCAGGGTAAAGTCTAACCTTGGTGAAGGTGAGGAAGTGGAAGCGCTAGGAAAGCCTGTAAACACATTTGAGTAGGACTTAGTCAAATAAGAAAAATTGTTAATGGGAGGCAGAGAGGGTACTCTCTCTCCTTTCTTCAAAAGTTCTTGCAAGTTGAGTCTTTGCAAAGTCAAAACAGACATAGTGTCCTTCCAAACAAAGGCAAGGACACCATTTTCAAATACAAAGAGGGAACCGGGCTTTGATCCAGGGTATCTGAAGCCATAACCATTTGAAATACCCTCTCCTGTGAAAGCATGTGTGATATCCACAGACAAGGTGTCTCTATTGGAGTCCAAGGGAAAGGAATCATTTGAAGGATGATTGATATCCACTATAAACATTGCTGAACCATTAGGATGCAAGACATAGTGAGTACCTTCCAATATTTTTGTTGCAATAAGAAGCTTTTGTTCTTGGGACTCCTCATAGGAGAGGAGAAGAAAGAATAGAGCCTTTCCCGGCTTGTCTTCAGAAGGTTTTCCAGGAGGCCAACCAAAAGTTCCTCCCCACAAACCCGCATAAATTTGGTCCGCTGAGGGAACTTGCAATGGCATCTTGAAAAGTGCATACCAAGTATCAGGCATGTTTGGCCATGCACGGTAAGAAGATAATTTTACAGTTGATGCCTTTAATGTTAGCCCTATTGTATCACCTGATCTAAGAAACTCTTCAAGCCGCGCATGCTTTATCTCACGTCTTGAAGTAAACTTCTCGAAGATTGCATGACTTTCATTAACCGAACTAGATTTTCTAAGGATCTGTTTAAAGCCACCCCAGAAATATCCACCAAGACTTTTCTTCTTGGAGCATTGTATGTGACCATTCTCCTTGTTCAAAAGATCAGAGAAATCCTTGGACCAAGTACAAATCTTTCTTATGTCATCCTGCTCTATTTGCAATGGACCGTCTGCCCCTTCAGAACTTTTCTCATTGACAATTCGGTTACTACCAAGGCTGCACATTTGACAAAGGATTGCTCTTCTTTCCTTCAAAAGCATCAAATCTTTCTGAAAGTTGTCACAGTCATCTCTCATAGCAGGAAACAATGGTCCAGCTGCCATACCAGGAAGCTCTTGTCGAACTAGGCCGATGGTGACCTCAAGCAACTTTCTTCTATCAGTAAAAGCCAACTTGTTGAAAGGAACTATCGCCTCAGCATTTCCACCCTCTCTAGAGATCTCACTGTTTGACCGACAAACTTTTCCTGATATAATCGCACTCGAATCATGCAACAAAGCAGTACTACTACTACCGCTGCTACTAATGCTACTACTACTATTGCCATGATCTTGTTTCCTAGCTTCAACCTCAAGCAACAGCACATTGCAAGACTCGTCTATATACTTGACCGAACCAGGATGAACATAGTGTGTCTCCTCTTCCCTTCCATGGAGAAAAAAGGAAGTTGAACCATCAAAATCACCAATAACTTCAAACACAGATGACCATTGGATAGGACCATCTTGAATCCCCAAATGACCAAGCTCCTGAGGAATTATCCGGCAGCCGACAACCGAAACAAAACCAGGCATGACATAGACAAGGTTGCCAAGCTCAGGGTTCTGATGAACCCATATTCCAAGCAACGGATTAACCCTCAAAAGGAAACGACAAAGAGCCTTGTAAGACGACACACCCTCCCTCCACTGAACAAGGTCCCCGTGGGGCACCACCCCCACCATGTCACACTGAGTGAGCCACACTTTTTCGGAAGATGCAGAAGCATGGAGACTCTTGCAGCAGAGACCGAGATTGCAAACGTCTCTGGGCAAGAGGAAGCGCGACACCATGCCAAACAAATCATCGGGTAGGCACAGGAGCAAGCTTGGATCACAAGACATATTGGAACGGACCCAATTCAACCCAACTAAAATTTGATCGAAAAGAAATGAACTTTAAGCGCAAGTGTGAGCTACACACAGAAATTGTAAATCTCCGAACCCAAATGATGATCTTCCACTACAGAGGCTAAGTCTAAGTCTAGGAAATGTTGAATGATAAAGACGCATACCTACCTGAAGTGAATTGGGTAGTTACGATGTGGGAAATTCTAAGATTGTGAAACGCGTTTTGTTGTGGAAAACCAACAGAGAATTCCAAGTGGGTGGAAGCAGAGAGAGAGATACATTGTAGGAAAGAAAGTGGTTAAGTGAGTCAAGTCAACCCACTTTAACTCAAATGTGCATAACACAACACTGTATCCTTCTCTCTACTGTGTAGTGTGGCATCAGAACATAACAGTGACATAGTTTTTGGGTCCACTAGTTAACATTTGAATTTGTTTTCCTTTTTTCATTCAATATTAATATTTTGCGGATAGCTTACTTGTGCATTTTTTAATCATTATCTTATTTTTCATATATTTTTATTTTCAAAAATTTGTATACATAATATTGAAAATAATCCATTTCTCTATTTTCATACATATTTTATTACAGAAAATAAATTAGAAAGTAGAAATAAAAGGAGCATTAGGATGTATAATCCACGTAGATAATTATTTACATAACTAAATAGTATAATGAAAATTGTTTTAAGTGTATTATAAATTCTAATTTAGATCAACGCAGTTTACAATGATAAAAAAAATATTTTTTATTAGAGTTTTTAAAAATATAAATAATTAATTTGAAAATAAACAGAAAAATGATATATTAAAACAAATGGAAAGTTAAGGAACAAAGTAAATAATGCATATAAGTTAAATTTAATTGCAAATTTGTATGTATGATCTTGATGTCTAATTGGTAGTTTGACAAGGTAAAACTTTTTACATTTAATACATATGAATTAACCAAAGAAAAACCTTAAAAAACAATTCACTTGGGAAGAATTATTTCGTTAATTATAGCTCTAAACATATTTCCATAAAAATAGTCTTTCAAAAATAATTCGTAGAAATATTCCCCTTCAGTAAATTTAGTTATTCTAATTTATATAGAGATTACTACTACGTAAAGCACAAGATAAATATTTTTTTATAAAAATTATTTTAAAATACAATAATAATCTTTTGACACTCTCATTCTTAAAATACAACTACTTTTTAGGATAAATTATTATATTATAATAAAATAATAATTTATTTAGTTGTCAAATAATTATATTTTACATCAAAGTATCATTACTCTTTAACATAATATTAAAAATACAAATTAACATGATCATGGAAATATATTAAACAAACATTTTTAAAATCCTAAAATTACTATTTGATTTCGATTTTAGAAAACAATTGTGAAGAAGCTCAAACTTCAAATCTAAATGCTTGGAGGGTTACATGTCATTTGATCTTATTAAAGACCAAGTACGGATAGATATTAAACTTCAAAAGCATGTGTATTTCATGTTCAATGATCAAATGTTCGTCTAGTTTTAATAAAGCAATATTCATGTCCTCTAGCTTTAATATTTTTGAGGGTCACAAGATCTCTTTTATTCCGTGATAAATGTATTAACATAAATCTAGTTCTAATATAGATATAATTTAACAAATTCACTCAAAATTTTAAATATACATAATGCTATAATATTAGTATATGAAATGACAATAGATATCAATATAACATAATTTCATTTTTTTTAAATAAGTTCGTCGATTTAGATGTGACTAGAATTTCATATGATCCAACAAGAAATTGATTGCATTTTCAGTCCAAACTTCAATTAGTTTGGTGTATTCATTAGGTCTCAACTAAATATTTAGGATTTAGTCATCTAAATCAACCATAGAGATACTTGGAACAATTTGACAAACTAACTTTTAAATGAACGTCCAAACTTATCGAGACGTCCAAATTGAACAATCATGATCGTCTCTCCCAGACACTAACTTAAAATATGAAAAATTGAAAACAACCTCCTAAATATTTAGAAATGTCTAGCAGTTAACAAAACAGATAACATGACAAATAGTTCATCACCTCTTAATATGTAAAAAAGGCACAACATTACGCAAACAGAGCTGATAAATATCAAACATTGAATGTGACCAAGAAAATGAACAGAAAGTATTAATGAACAAAATTTAAGTCAAAGCTATTCTAAAAATCCTATTTCTAAATCAATAAGTTTTAAGAAATAGTTATAATAAAGTTATATTTAAAATAAAAGTAAAGCTTAAAAGGCCTATTTATAGATATGATAACGAAGATAATTATGATACAATTAAGTTTAAGGTGTTTATTTATAAAGAAAATTAAAAATAGAGGACTTAAATGTTTCTTTCTTCTAAAAAATTAACTCTCACCCTAAATTCACAATTATACATAACTATTGAGAAAATTTATGGAGCATTTAGCATGATGATCTTATAGAAAAATTCTTATAAACGTTTCTATTAAAAATTCACTTATATATTTTTTTAAATAATTATAACTATTTTAATTTATATAATAGAGAACAGATTATCTTGTAATTTTCTCCTTTACTCCCATGTCACAACAGTAAAAAAGCTACCCGTTACACCAAGTCCTTTTAGATTTAAATTACATATTACATTAAATTATGATAACCATAACCAAGTCCAGTACGTAAACATTTAAAATAGTCAACAATTAATAGATCTTAAAAATATTTTAACACAACCTTGAAGTTACAAGTGTTTCTAAAGATATTAAATATTTTAAAAATATATTATGACAAAACAACCTTGAAATTATGCACGTAATTAATTATAAATAATTCAAAATTAACAAATCATGTGATTTTATAAAAATAACAGTAGACCAAGCGCTTTTAATGTTTAAATTAAATTTACGGAATAAATTCTATATAATAAAATCTTAATGGACAAACCTTTGTATTTTCTTACCAACGAAGCATTGGAAGCTTTTTAAATTAGATGGCTGACTCTTCAACAAGTTCGACAAAACAATTTGCTTCTGTAATTTTATGTTTTCTACGGAAAAGCTATACATTCAACCCTCGTTGAAATTCAGTGGTAAAATCATCCAAATCAATCACATTTCTTTCACTTTCCAGTTCAGCCAGCTCTAAACTAAGCTCGGCAAGCCGTTTCTGGAGTTTCTGACCCCTGTCAGGTAACTTAGAAATCATAGCCTGAAAAGGTTAAACGGATACAATATAATCAGTCCACTATATCTCAATTCAGAATTAGTCAGTCAATCCACACCACTATTCCATTTCTAAGGTTGGTTTTTGAAATGAGTACTTTGGGTAATAACCATTTCCCATTTCCATACTTGACTTAATATACCTACCTACCTAACAAGTCATCTTCCAAATGGACAGCTAGACAGACAATGAACGGCATAAAACGTAGTAGTACAATTTGGTCACTTCTGAGATTCTTAGCCAAAATTACTATAGCTCGACAACGAATGATAACCAGAGTAGAGAATAATAATTTAACCACCTAAAAGAGAAAAGCATACCGCATTTGAGAGTGTTTGAGATAGCCGATTAATTTTATCCTTGATTTCTGACTCGGTCAATTTACCACCACTGCTACCAGCACTGCTAGGAGAAGATTCTTTTTTCCTTGTGGCAACATCCTTAGGATTAAATGCAAACTCGGAGCTGCTTTAAAGCACAAATGGAAACAATCAAATCTAAACCAAAAGGCATCCTCGAATTTCTAAAAATAGTGCAATGATAGCCTCGTACCCATAAGTAATGTGGTCATTCGAAGATGATCTTGAGGTCCCAATATATCTAGTCCCATAATTCCTGCAACCATTGCATTGATGGAGCTTTAGGTTTGATAAAGAACTTGTAAACATTAATAGTGAACAAGAACGAGTATACACCTAAACCTAAAAATAATAGCATTTTCAGTTACAGGCCGACGCAAGTTGATCCACATAAACAAAGAGTTCACGGATCAAACGATTAAAAAATTAAATTTATTTGCAATTTTCTTTTAGATTTATAGTTGAAAAAGCACAAGTTAAAAGAAATCTAACAAGCGAAAAAAATATTACAAAATAAATAAAACACGCAGGCAACCGCCGTAGGCCAATGCAGGCGTACATGAAGTGACCCATTTGGTGGATTTTCTCACCCAAAGTAGGACCATGTCCACAAAGCATTACCTTGTAACTTCATCATCCTCAGGTTCAGCACCAACCGGCGGCCCTGTCTTTGAAAAGAGTAAACTGTGGTGACTAACTCCAGCTATGCCTTGACTCTTCAAGAACTCTATATGTGCTTTCAAAGAGTCATCACTACACGAAATTCAAATACTCCGTAAGATGAAAACAAAAAGATTGAGTTCAATTTACGATTCATTAGACTCAACTTATTTGAAAGGAATAAATAATTACATTTTTAACAGCTTCCGTAAGGTTCTATTTTTAAAAATAGATTTTTGTTCTGAAAAAAAGGCAGTTCCTCAATACACTATTTTATCATATTAAATTTCCAAGGTGAACACCAAAATGAGAAAATTTAAACAAGATAGCATAAAGCACCGATGTACCTCACCGTACGTAAGTGAGAAAAGTCAAAGCACGTGCTAATTAAATTATACGAAAACACTTTCTAAATTTTAGACTCATTACAATGTATATTGACGATCGTGCTCCTCATTCAATTGCCTTTGTGTAACAGATACATCAAATCCTTCTTTTGGAAGGCTGAAAAGTTCCCTAAGATCCTGCAAGGGATGAATGGAAGATTACATGAAATCACACCTTTTTGAACATGCAAGTGCATTTCTTAACTAATAATACGTCCCACAAAATTGTACCTGCTGGCTGAAGTACCGAATCTGTTCTTTATGCTCAGTAGCAGTTTTGAATAATCCTCCCTTATATACCTATAAACATGCAATTTGTACGAACAAAGTCGATCTGTCTTAACCACATTTTTTTGCCATGTAATTCAATCAAAACAATGACATACATAACCCACACGCACTTCGTGTTTCTTCATGCATGTGCGCGTGTATATATATGTATATGTTTGCATTGATACTCTACAAAAATAATGACAAGGGGAAAAATTACCTGTTTCCTATAGATCTTTTCTTCAACAGTTCCGCACGTCATCAGTCTATATACAATGACATCTTTCTTTTGACCAATTCGATATGCACGGTCAACACTTTGATTATCCGTACTGGTAGAAACAAAAAAAATCATAGTGCTTTAAAAACAACATGAGTAAATTACCTCCCACAAGGAATGAATCAAATTGTAATTTGTAGGTGAAAAATAAATCCAAATATTCAAATCCGATCCATAATCATACTACTCAATATCACTTTCACTTTATCTAGCTACTTTTACTCTCCCGAGTACCAAAACGACAATATCTTAATTACCAATTCACCAGAAAAAAAAATTAAATAAAAGATAATCTTTCATCACTTTTACACTACACAGTTCTAAAATAATCTTCTCAAACATACTAGTGAAAGTAGGTAAAAAGTGTTTTAGCAAGAATTCAGTACCCTGGAAGTTAACGATGTTCAAATAATAGTTAATGAGTCATTTATTTACTGACTTGGCAGAGACCATTTAAGCGGATAACAGTTCCTAAATCAGAAAATACCAATAATTCCACTTCTTTTTTTTTATATTTTACAGTAAATTTAGAACAAATTTAAAGTGGAAAGGTATACTTCAATACACACCTTGGGTTCCAAGCAGGATCAACAACAATCACACGATCTGCTCTTGTAAGCGTAAGTCCTAAACCCCCAACCTGAGACGTCAAGAGAAATATAGGAGCTCCACCGCCTTCTTGGAAATCCTGAAATCCAAACAACGGGTGCCCTTAAGACAAAAGAACATTTAGGGAATTACCAAGGTTTCTAAGTGAAATGTGCAAAGCACTTACATTAACAATTTTTAGTCTGTCATCGGCTTTTGTTGTGCCATCAATTCGTACAAAGTCATAACCTTGGGATAGTAGGCATTCCTATAATCAAGCAGAAGAAAACCCCTAAATCAACTCTTATAGAAAAACATATATTAAAATAACGAGACAACGAACTTTGAACGTCCTCCAATAAATACCTAACGATCATTAGAACTAAAGATTATGAAACCACTAACTGTGCATTTCCAGACATGACAATCCACTGACGTACATGAAACCGTTGAACAACTGTTTGACCAATCCATGATTCATAGACGAAATAAATGAAAAGCATTTCAAAATAATTTCTCAACCAACCTGAATAAGATTAAGCATCTTGCGAGTCTGAGAAAATATAAGCACGCAATGCCCTTCTGGGATCAAATTATCCTACAGCACAGAATAACAACTATAATATTATGCAAAGAAGTACAACCAGCAGTATATAAAGTGCATGACCAGAACTTACCAACAATGACATAATGAAGGAAAGTTTGCATGACACGTCTTGTTCATCTTTAAACCTATCTGTGTCAGCAACATCGGCTATGTGCATTGCCAATTTTGTTGCAACATTAGCTTCTTCTGGCTTTAGCATTGAGTCCATCCCTTCCAACATATCCTCAGCTGCCCGCTTTGTCAACAGAAGTGGATGATCACATATTTTCTTTAAAATCTGATCCGTTTAAAATTTTTCAGAAGACAAAAGTATTACTATATAAAAAGGAATACAAGAACAGAATATATGAACAAAACAAAAACGAGAGTAGCACAAATAAATGACAAAAGTTACCGTAAGGGCAGCCAATGGTGAGCCATCAAATGCTGAGAGAACAATCTCACTCTTCAAAAACGCTTCATAAAGATAACGCTACATGAAATATAAATTAAACAAAGTTATCGAAATTTTGTAAGATTAACCTCATAAGATATAGTGAAAAACAAGAAAGAATTGCATATTAACCTGAACGCTGGTCAATCGAAGCCACACAATGAGCTCTTGTTTTTGAGAAAGTTTTGCAGTTGTTTTCTCATCACCTTGACTGAAAACCTCACTCTTCATACGTCTTAAAAAGTAAGGCTGAATACGATCTCTTAGTTCCTAGTGAAAAAGTAGCAGTCATAACACTTAAGTCAAAGCAAAACTTGTTGTTAATTGACGATCATAATATGAGAGATCACTGCATAAATATAAATTACAATTTACAATAAAATCCATTATATAATGCTTGACAAAGGAACAGCTTGACGTAGAAGCACAGAAAGCATATCCAATCATATTCATATACTTTTCATTGTATGTATTATTATGTGAGCTCAAGAACAAAGACAACGTAATACATACTATTCGCCATCCAAAGCCAAAGGCCAAGTCCCATGAACTATATTTTGGAACACAAATAATCCTTACCTGTGCTACAGATGAACCAACACGTTTTTCCCTGTCAGAAGCATGCTTGTCATTTCCACGGAGTATGGGCTTTTCAAATTTTTCTTTGAACCTGATAGGTTATAATTTTTATGTTATGACACCTTAACCAAATTAAGAATGTAGCCTGAAAATTATCATTACCATTTGTTGTCACCAAGCAACTCTGGGCAACAAAAATTGAACAATGCCCACAACTCCTGTTACGAAGTTTTAAGAATGACAACCGTTAAACATGGCAAAATAACATAAACTAGAAACATTTACAAAAAATAAAAACAGAAAGATATAATAAAAAAATCTTGGTGATTATAAAACAGAAAATTAGAACATATAATACCTTAAGATTATTTTGCAGCGGTGTGCCACTGATGATAATGCGATGAGCACTTGGTATTTCAAGCAAACTTTTAGCCCTCTGTGTGCTTGGGTTCTTTATAAGGTGCCCCTAAAGTTAAGAAAAATTTTGAAAACAAGGAAATATTAAAACCTTTTGCAACAAGTTTAATATAAGTATTTAAATTAAATGCCATATAGCTGAAATTTCTGCCCACTACAGAACGAACATCATCATCATCAAATACTCTGAAGCAGTCTCATAAAAGTCCCCACTAGTTAAATATGCAACAAGAAGCGTAAAAGGTGAGCTGATTACTTTACTTTAGCATACCAGATAAGACTACACACAAGTCAAATTTCAGACCGAAATTTTGGAACCCGTTATTAATGACATATAATTTTCTTAATGTCTAGATAAGCAATACAGCATAGATTGCAACCATGAATAACAGATACTTATACATTTGTTGCTTCTGTTATAACTAATTTAACAGACTTGTCTGCTCAATTTTCCAAATTTGATTCGCCCCTTTCCTGCTATTTGGAAGCTTTATCTGTCTCTTTGGGTCAAAATGCAAACTGACTACATTAATTATTTACAAATTTAAAGCAGTACTTAGAGAGAAACAAAGACAGTAAGGCAAAATATGCATGAGAAAAATTCAGACTCCACTTTTCATTCAATTGGTGATATGCAATCTCTTACAAGTAAAGGTGCTTAGGTTCTTGAAATTAAGAAAGGAATCAATTAAACTTTTCCCACGCATATCTTCTATTCAACCAACCGTATACAAATCAAATTTTTCTTTAGTAATTTGTTTCATTGATCATCTGAGAAATACAAGATCCAAAAGCTACTGAGGAAAAGGTTAATGGACTGCAGGTAGACAAACCAAGTACCCAATATTAAATAAGTTCTAAATAAAACAAGCTCACTTTTACCTCATCCAGTATCATGTAGTCCCAGGTAGCGTCATCTTCACTTTCCTCGTCATCTAAATAATTTTTCCCCCGTAAGGACTTAGAATTGTTGCGGACAATATCATAAGTTGTGAGAAGAACTCCTTTGTCCTAGAAGAGGAGACATGAGAATATAGTTGAAGATTGACACAAACAAAGAACTTAAATAGATCCAAATACCACCATTCTCCAACAATCAACTAAAAGACCACTGGTGAACAAAATTTAAATCGGTATTACTTGCCTAAATAAATTGAGGCAGCTACCCCTCCCATGAAATAGTTTTCATTCCAATTCCTAAGCTCAGTTTTAAGTTACACACAAAAACATTACATATTTCTTTATCCTGACAATATTGAGCCCCAAGAATTCAATTTCAAGAAATTTCCAGTTTAATTAAAAAAAAAAAAACAAGAAACATCCAGAACCTGAAGTATGTACTGAAGTTCATATTCTCTGAGTTTTGTAGAAGTTCCAAAATATCTGCAGGAAAGGACAAATAATTGTTGTTATTAGAGCAGAAATGTTTCAACATTGCATGCTATAGATAAACCACTCCGATGAATGAAGTGAGGAAGCCTCACTCTCTTGTCTTCTCGGATAGACCCACAGCTGACAATTCTTTGATCCAATGGGGCAATAATGTTTTCGGAGCTACAACCAATGCCCTTTTTATTAAACGAGAATGAAACAGTCCAGCTAGAAAGCCACAGATCTGAAAGAACTATCCAGTATTAGCAATCATATACCAGCAATTGCAAAATACAATTTCTCAAGGTTCTGCTATTCATTTCCTTACCTGCATTGTTTTCCCCAAACCCATATCATCCCCCAAGATTCCCCCTTTTCCCAGACAATGCAAAGACCAGAGCCACGTCAACCCCTCCCGCTGATGTGGATACAACATTTTCGCAATTTTAGCAGGCAACTTATAAGTTGATCTGGGGCCAGTCAGAGTTATTGAACCATCATTCTCCGGCACAAAATTATCCATCACTTGAACAGAATCCTCGGAATCATACTCAATACAGTCGCCACCATCATTCTTATTACCCTCAGACAAGCTCTCCTGCTGCGGAGAAAACGAAGACCCAGCACTCCCATACTCCGCACCCTCGTCGTCATAACTTGCTTTACCTTCAACCAAACCCTCAACACGCTTCGGCCTCGGCTTCCTCTCAACCGATAGCAACTCAAACTTGGCGTTCAGTTCAGTCAAAATATCCCTAATTTCATTCTTGCCCCCACTCTCCTCAATCTGGATGACGTTTCTCGGCACCGGAATCGGCGAATCAAGGTCGATCAGTTCATCAAAATTGGACTCGTCAACCGCCACGCTTTTTCCAGCGTCTTCATGCACAACCTTGCAGAGGCGCCGCCGCCCCTGTACTTTCACCTTCGTCTTCCTTTCTTCCTCTGAAAAAAAAATATAACAACAACAACAATTTTAACAACAGTGCTGATTGCAGATTAAAGTGAGGCAGAGAAGACAACACTTACTAGTGGAAAAATCAACCACGTCGGATGGAGCTTCTTCAAAAGATATCCGTTCGTGTTTCTCATCCGAGTTTTGCCCTAACAACCAAAATAATCAAGTGAACTAGATTGTCACGACGGTGCTGATTGCAAACTAATGTTAACCAGAGAAGATAACACTTACCAGATGAAGAACTAACCACGTCGGGTGCATCTTCTTCTTCTTCTTCTCGAAAGAGGATTGGTTCGTGTTTCTTCTCCGAGTTCTGCCCTAATAATACCAATATTCGAGTGTGGCATATTGTAACGACGGTGATGATTTGAGATTGAAGTGAAGCAGAAAATAAAACACTTACTAATAGTAGAAATATCGTAGGACGGAGCTACAACTTCTTCTGCTTGATGTAGCTTGATCGGTTCTTGTTTCTCGTCGGAGACTAACCCTAACAGTAATAAGAAGGTGAGAATAAGCGTGAGAAGTAAACAGCGAGATAGGGTGGTAGAATGAAAGTACCGATTGGAGAATCGAAGTCGGTGATTGCGGAAAATAGGGGGATGCTTTGGTTTTGTTGTTTACGCGTGGAGGAGTCGATCGATTCTTCATCTGAGGAAAATATGAGAAAAGAAATTGAAATGGGAAAAGGGAAAAGAGAAAAGAGAAAAGAGAAAAAAAGCGTAAGATTACCGAAAGGTTTGGAAGAGGGTTTGGGAGGAGCGGAATGATCTTGGAGGAAGCGATAGTGACTGTCATTGAGACTTATTGGTTTCTTCGAGCTCTTGTTGTTAGCCATTGTTGTTGCTTCTTCTCTTCTCTTCTCTTCTCCCGCTTTGTTTTTATATATTTGAATTTGAACAAGGTTAGGGAAGGAACATACTCTTAGCTGTTCCTCTTGCACTTCCTATTTAACGTTAATGATCACACTGGATTGTTTCATTTTTTTATTATTAAAAATTACTTAAAATTAGTCTAAATCTCATATTTTATTAGTCAAAAAAAAAATCTTAACATATCTTAATGTCTAAAAAAATCTCAGTATTATAACTTTTTTTAAATTTCTTTCATTTTTTTTATTATTGTTAGTTATTTTACAATTTTTTAAATTTTATTTTTTTGGTTCAAAGTAACTAGAAAATCTAATAATCTTTAACTATTTAATACTTTCAATTAGATTTTAGGATTTCTTTATTTAATTTTATATGACCGTTGTTTTCACACATCATGCTTTAGTTGAAAAACAATAATAAAATGTATAAAAAAAGACAAATACTTCAAATGTTATTCGTAAGAAAAGTTTCCAATTAAAACATATTCAATGAATTAATATTTTATATGATATATTTTATACTGTTATTAAAGATATAATTTGTTTTAATTTCATATCCCTTTCACTCTGCTATTATTATAAATATATAATAATAATATTTAAATTAACTTTTACAAGTAATAACTAAGTAGTTGTTAATTGATTGAATAGGTAATAATGACTTTGAAAATATGGTACTCGTTTTAAAATGTAATTTTGCCTGGCTTAATTTCAATTTATCTTGCAATTCAACTCAATTAATCCTTTATTTTTTACAGCAATTTTTTTTCTCATTCATTCACATTCACATCCATATACTTTCCATATTTTACTTCTTGGTTCTAATCGATAGATTATTTGGAAATCGTATTAAAAGTAAGTTTAGCTGAACTAAAACTATTTATCTCACAACAATAAATAATGTAATCAGATGTATAGCGTTTGACACAGTAAACCAGAGAAATTCATATCAAGGAAAAAAGTAATCAATAAAAGTTCAATTAATTTATGAGTTATTTAGAATTAATGTTTTATATTTATTGTTAAATATAAATTTGGACTGAAAAAGGGAACATAAACCAAAGATTAAGATTAGTGAGATAATCTGAGATTACTTTGAATCTTTACTTTCGAATCATGGTTTTGAAGGTTCTTAATCTCATGAATGATTATGTAGCAAAGATGCAATGACTCCTTTTATGTTAACAACTTTCAATTAATTAGTTTTAATTTGTTTCTTCTTTGTTGTTCATTAATTCTACTGTTACACAAATCTACATCTATTCCTCTTTGTCTCCCTTAAACATACTCAACAAAAATGAATGAAAAACAAGAGAAGAGATGAAAGAGAAGGGAAACAGTCATCAAGTTGTGCTAACACAGGGACATTATAATGAATCAATAATAACTACATATTTCAAAGAAGGAAAAAGAGAACTATCGTTGAAATTTACATTTGTTTATATATAAAAAACCATGTCAAAAGTTTCCTAAAAGCTATATATACATAAAGAAAAAAAGAACTTGTATTCTGTGATTGAAATGCATGCATGCATGCATGCATCCCTGGTGAGGTGAAGATGCATGGTGAGGATTAGAGATTGGTAGTGAGATGAAGAGGCATGATGAAATAGGGTGACCCCAGAGAGAACCTGAACGTAAAATAAAAGGTAAAGGCTATAAAGAATGAGGCCATAAAGATCATGTGGCCATAGATTTTGCAAGTGCCATTTCACTCTCGTGTGAAGCAACAGAAGATTCCCTCTTTAAGTCTCCACCTTTTGCCTGAGGTGCGACCTCCACATCTGAATTTGCAGGAACCCAATTTCCTCCGCTTCCACCTCCGCCAATGCTAACTCTGTATCCAAAAATCCTTGAGAAGATTCTGTATAGGAAGGTGAGCGACCAAAAGAGCCATGGTAGGCAAACCAATGCGACCCCAATTTCGGGTATCCAAGATGATGCTGCTTCTGATTCAGGAAGGAGCATGTATGCCACAAGGCATGCACCTCCTGCCACTATAGAGATGAACAAAAGACCACTTATGATCCATATGAACGTGCGCCCAGAACTAGGATCAGACACAGGCATTTGTGTTTAGGAATAATGTTCAAATGTTCAGGATTTCCTCTTTATCTTCATCCATTTTAGGCAGTGGTGAGGAGGGGTTAATGGTGGAGGAAGGATCATTGGGGTGGCATGGGGTGAGAAGCAGGTTGCAATCGGAGGTGCCCAGTTCTGATTTCTTCTGGTGTAGCAGTTGCAAGGAAGCCTGAAAATGGGAAATTTTCTCAAATGGAAGGCATGTTCAAAAGTTTGTTAACCTAAAATGGTGTTAACGATAGAACGAACACGCCCACAAAGACAGAGAAAGAGAGAGGGAAGCGGGTTCCAATTATGGTTATCCAAGTTGAGGTTAGAGATGGTTTGTTTCATACATATGCTGCTAATTCACATTGAAAACCCATTCTTTATAGAAGTTATGTTTATTCATACAAAATACCCAAAATTGACAAGCTATAGGATAATACCGTATTAGTACACGTCAATATTATTATTATTATTAAAAAGTTGTAAAGTAGTTTATTTTAAAAAGGTTGTTGTAAAAGATATTTTCCTTATCAGATGGGCGTAAGTTTCTTCTGCATTAAAATTTAGTACAAGTTCAGTTCCCACGTTGATTCCACCAGCACCACAGAGAGCCGGCTAATAAAAGGATAAAATAAACAATAATGTATAATTTCTTACAATTTACATATTGGTTCTACTTTAATTTTTTAAAAATAAATCCTCACAATTTCACTGGTGCAAACTCTGAATGAACAATGGTACTTCAATAATTGAAAATAATAGGCCCAATGCTTTAATAATACCGAGCAAAAAATTACAACGATTAAAATCTACATGAATGGAAAATATTGAGACCTCTACTTAAAAAAGTTCATAAACTAAAAGAGCATGTCTACTTTAAAAAGAATTGACATTTATATCAACAAATAATATGTTTAAATTTTATTAATCATGTCAAATTGTCAAATGAAGTAAAAAATACAATTAGATCCTTTCCCTTTCTGTTAATCTATAAATCTATGACACAACGATTTTCCGGCCTTTACACCGCATATATATAATGTGGCACACTGAATATCAAAATTGGTAGAATGGTCAGGTATCAATGTGACGTGAAAACTTATCAAGAGCTCACTTTTTCAGTCAAAGAAACTTCAGGCATCTCAGCTTGGTTATTTGCTTGAACGGCATTCATCATTTTGTACCTCCTCTGTTCTTGAGCTTTCCTCCGTCTGGCTTCGAGCACAATGAGTAAAGCAGTAATATCAGCGGGGCTTACCCCACCTACCCTGGTTGCCTGACCAATGGTTTGAGGCCTAACCTGAAATCATTGAGATAACATTGTCGCCAAGTAAAAGAGAGTAAGTTACATCATGGAGAATATTTCATAACCTATGGTATTACACTCATATCTTTAGCATTGAAAATATTAGTGACAAAATAGGTAGCATGTTGAGAAAAGAGAAAATGAAAGCAACAAGAGATACAATAATAAGGAACACAATCAATATCTAATAATGTGAAATATTTAGAATATTTCTATATCAAATGATATCATATCTTTAACATAATCAAATCATATTTCTAGCAAATTCATTATTATTCTTCCATTACAACTCAATTTGTGCAGTGAAGTTGTGGACCTACGAATGAAGAAACTCAGTTTGTGCCACCCCTACTTGTAGGGTTTAGTTTGGAAGAGATTGAAAGAGAGGAAAAGAGAAAGAAAGAGTGGAAACGAAGGGGAAAGGGACGGCTTTGAAAGAAAGTAGAAAGTTACAAAAAAGAACTTAGCCCACACTACCCAAAACAGGAGAGAAAGACATGGAAAGAGAGCGCAGCTGCAACATAATCTATTGTTTGAAAAAACAAGTAGTGTTGCTACTTTTCACATGCGATAGTCGATTATGACCTCCCTATAATTGATTATGGTAGTTTGTATTTTTTATTTTTTTTCTTTTGCTTGTTATACAAACAATATATAAAATAAAAATAATAATAAATAAAATTATTAAAATAAATTGAACAATTTAAAAAAAATAAATTTAACATAATTTCTTTTCAACCACAACCTCTTTTTTTACTTCTTTCTTATCTCTTTCTCCTCCTTTCTTTTCTCTTTCACTCTATTTCTTTCCTCCCTACCGAACATACCAGTAATTAATCAAAATCTATACTGATTAATTTATATAACTTACAAACCTTGGAAAGTTTTTCGCGAGCTTCATGAGACAACGTTGTCATTGCATAGTAATCCAAGTCTTCGGGAAGTGGTCTATGATGTTGAGCAGCCAACTATAGGTAAATCCACCATAACAATGAAATTTGCATTAAATACGCAGCTGAAGTTCTCAAAAGTGTAACAAACGATTGGGATTTTGGGGTCAACAAAAAGTAAAAAGGTATTCACTTTAACTCATTCACAAGTGTAATAGATACCTGTTGAAGTTGGCTTTGCTGACGTAAGATGAAACCTTCGTACTTTATATCAATCTCAACACATTCTTTCTCCATTCTTGATAAGCCTTTGTCGCCAAAACCATGCTTATCAAGAATTTCATATTGTATGTGTGGTTTCTTAAGAAGGCTTTCTAATGTTGAGGAGTCCTTCACGGGCTGGCCAGACAGACTAGTGACTTCAGCAGCCAAATCCCCTCCTGATGAGAAAATTGGGGAGTAGCTATAATTCATAATTAGCCAAATTAAATCTCCACATAATATACAGCAGAGCAAGTATTTGAAGGGAAGCATACAACTAAGGAAAATCGGTATAAATATAAAGATGTACTCCAACTGTACAAAAAAAAACATATTTTTCCTACAGAATGGAGAATAGTAATCATAAATAACTTGGACTTTTATTAACACTAGCATGAAGTATCTACCAGACTATATTAAAAGTAGTATAATTGCATTTTAAACTGCAATCCTTATGTAAAATATTTTGTGACTGCATAAAGTGCAGAAGAGTGAAGATTTAAAGCTCCAAAATTTTTATAAAACCCACTATCTGTATTACATTTTGTTAGTCAAAGATTATAGGAAAACGAAGGGAGTGGATACCACAGAAGTAAGAATAAGTTATATTACAGTCAACCATCATGTCCTGTAATTTATTAAAATATTTTTTAAGAAAATATTTTAAAATAATAGAACTTAATAACAAAAACAACAATTTGATTTGACTTGAGAAGCATCAACATTTAAAAGACTTTGTTATTATGCGCAGATGTTGCCATCTTGTTTCCCCAAACTGATAAACTTTTTCAGTCCATTTTTAAATAAACCCCTTCCAAGAATGGTTGCCACACAAGCATAGTGAAAAAACCAACCTGAAATCCGGACAGTTTTTAATCGCTTCTTTTCCCCAGAAATCCGAGCTTGCTTATCCTGATACAGTTTCCAGCGTCTATCATCTATCAATCCTATTTCGTGACCCAAAGGTGTGAGACGGCTATCAGCATTATCAGATCTCAAGAGTAACCGATGCTCTGATCGACTAACATGCGGAAGGAAAATTTCAATTTATATGTCAAGAAAGAAGAAACAGAATAAAGCCACATAAATGTTATCTTTAGTTAGCTTACCTGGTTAACACACGGTAAGGCTCACGCAGGTCTTTGGTTACTAGGTCATCAATTAATGTTCCTATATAACTGCTCTCCCTCTCAAGAACAATAAGTGGCTTATCATCTGCATGTCTAGCAGCATTGATACCAGAAATAATGCCCTAAAGAATAGCATAGAGGGTTGAAAGCTTGCTAGATTAGAAGGAAGCTCAGATAGCCAAGAAATATCAAATCATGATACAACTCACAATTCACAACACCCAAGAAATTACAAAGTATTATTTAAAAGTACAAATGAACTTTAAATAATACCTGTGCGGCAGCTTCTTCATAGCCTGTAGTTCCATTTATCTGACCAGAGAAGAACAATCCTTGAATTTTCTTTGTCATCAGAGACCGGGCACACTGATGAGCAGGTAAATAATCATATTCCACAGCATATGCAGGCCTCAACATTGAACACTTCTCAAGTCCAGGCAAAGTTCTCAGCAAAGGTAATTGTAATCTCTCTGGCAAACCCGTTGAGAACCCCTATAAGATAGAAAGCATCAACCATACAAACTTCGACCATTTATAAGTGGAATTCCACAGTTCCTGTATGCTAATTTCATCAAGAAAAAGAAAAGAGCACAAAGTTGGAGGGCAGAACTCTCTCAAGATAAAAAGGAGGTGAGACAAGCCATTAGCACTACCACCTACTTCCCCAAAAAAGAATTTCCCGAACTAGAAAATGGCAACAAAAGAGAGGGAGGGTTATACTTTTACTTTTATAAATCCTATGACCCTAAATTTACCTGTCATTGAGCGTCAAATATATATTTTGACTTTAACTTGTTCAATGCTATCTTCTCCCACAACCTGCTTCAACTCAACCCATTACATCCTTTTCCATCAGCCAAGACAACAAAACACAACTTTTCAACTCTTTCTGGTTTATATGTTCTCACTTGTGTCATAAAGTTTGCTGTGCTTCAAAATATCCAAGTGTAACAGTTTATTGATGTTAAACAAAGGATCTGCAGTAGTTCAAATGTCTTGATTTTAGACGATTTGACTCTAGCAGAGTTGCTAAAAGGTTTTGGCATTGTTAGAATCTAATGAGGTTCGTGTATCACATAGTAAATTGCATTCAATACTCTTAGGAATTAGTAGTTAGGAAGTTGCACTCCTTTACTCCTAGTCTAGAAAATAGCACCCACTTAGTCCATAGTCCATTAATTAATGTTTTACTCCAGAATTCATTGGGGATTGAATAGGTGCCTTTTTGTGGGGGTTTCTTTGTTAGACCTACAGAGATATTAGCATGCTGTGCTGCATGTCTCTTGTTCTTAGTTGTTTTATTCCTTTCATTTTTGTTTTAATTTTTTTAGCTTTTGACTACTTGTATTCTTGCATTCGTGTCTTTCTCTTGTATCATAGTGAATTGTCTATTTACCAAATATGAAAGAACGTGACAAAATTTGGATCATGGGCGCAGGGATGCTTCAATAGTTCTAAATTCCATGCATCAATCCCTTAATAGGAAAATGTACTTGTTATGACAGCTTTTGTGCTTGATTATCATTTTTTCAGGAACAACCCGTCTCGGTATGCTAATGAATCTTCATCATATCATTGTATTCAAACGCCCACTCAACCCCAACCCCCACTTGCAAAAGAAATGTCAAGTTTCATTCGGTTACAGAAAAGTGGGTAATAAGAGTATACTAAAGTATAACTTACCTGCACATAGAGCTCAGGCACATTTCGACCCTCGGGTTCAAGAAATATCTGATGGGACTCTTTATCTTGGAATCTTACAATCTAAAAGTGAACAATACATCACATCAGAAAAAAATACAAACGATTCAAGTATATGATGCTTCAGACCCCTTTCTCTAAATGGTTCAGGTTTTTCAGGAGTATGGATTGAATTGACTGTTAAAGTTAATTCTAGACATAAAGATATTAAACTGGAATAAACAAAGCCAGGGTAACTTTTTTTAAGCGCACCTTATCTTCTATTGAAGGACAGTATCTAGGTCCTTTGGCTTCAACCCATCCTCCATAAGTGGGAGTCTCATGTAAGTTCTCTCGTATTATCTGATGAGTTGTACTTGTTGTACGAGTAAGGTAGCAGCACATCTGTTCCCTTTCAATATGGACCTCAGGATCAAAACTAAACCAGCTGACCTGCCAATTATGAAGATACAATGTGGAAACACTATCTTTTTGTTAGAGTAAATGTTTTTAATTACAGATTATAGAAACTCAGTGTTATTGTTATCTTTCAGCAGTAGAGGAAAAGTAAACTTCTACTTTTGTGTCATAATTTGTTTTAACTATCAGAGCTAAAATTATTGCTTAGCTATCTAAGCTATTATCAATCGAGGCAATCCAAGAGTTAACTTAAGAAACATCTTGGATCATGCCCAACTGCCTGCTGGTAGACAGATTCTCCAGAGAGAAAATTACTAGGGCCTTTAAGTTGTATCAACATTAACATAATCAGAAGTGACAATTGGATTGAGTCCTGAAAAAACCATTTGCAAACTACAAACCAAAGACTGATTTGAACCAAAATTGAATCTAATGAACCTACTGATAGGTTTAAATGGACAAACCTCTTCATCCCCATGCTGTGGTTCTAATAGTGAGAAATTTACAGTGCGAATGTCCACTCGAGCTGGGGTTCCAGTTTTCAACCGATCAGTTTCAAAACCAAGTCGCTGTAGGTTTTCTGTTAATCCAACTGAAGCGGACTCACCAGCTCTTCCTGCTGGCATAGAAGTTCTACCAACCCAAATTTTACCACTCATAAAAGTTCCTGTGGTAAGAATAACAGACTGAGCATAGAACTTCATTCCAAAAAATGTACAAACACCTTCCACGTTATCATTCTTCCCTAGTAAAATATCTGTGACCATAGCCTCTCGAATAGAAAGGTTTCGAGTACTGCAAAAAATAAAGTCCAAACAAAACTTTAAGGCAAATAACAAACAAGAAAAATGCATAGAACATTTGAAGAACTGTGATGCACCAATCAGTTCATCAGGCCAACGTATCAGTTTCGTGGACGTATCGGACACAGATACCCTTAGATATGTTTAAAGTACGTGTCTGTGGAGTGTCTGTAATTAAAAATAAAAGTGTGCTTAATATATGTCAAAAGAATGCTCGTAATTTAGAACTGTTGCTTTTTGGTACAACTAATAGTCCTGTATTAGGAATTCTCATAGTCCTTGGGTTAAATCTTAATCTAATAAAAGACTTGATCACTAAGGGTCTGTTTCTTATTTATTACCCATGTCAATAAGACAAGTACCAAGGATCCCACACCTCGATCCCTTTCTCCTAAAATAGCCTCATGTATAACATTCCACTAGTGTATATCATCATTGTTATTTTAATATATTTCCAAACATTAAACATACATAAAATATATAATCTTTGTGATTTATTCCATTAAATCACTTTTAGGAATTGATATTTGAGTACCACTCAATTAAAAAACAAGATGATAAAAAATGTTGATAGAAGCAACTTTCACTATCACGACTTGTTCGTATAAAACTAAAATTTATATGCATTTGAGTTTCATAAGTTTGACTTTGATGATATTTAATAATGATTTTCAATTTTAATACGGTGTCTTAAAAGAATTACAATAACATTTATTTTATTTTGTGAATTATATATATGCATATATACATACTTAAACATATCTGAATGTATTATATCCTATATTATATTTTACAAGATGAGACAAATCACTGCTTTGGATACGTGTCGTATCCAATACTCATATTGTATTGTGCATCATAGGTGAAGAAAAAGATCACACTGAGGCCAAAATAAATTTGGAGATATCAAGGACCCAAATTGCTACCTCCTCCACCGGTCTAGCTAGTTATTAAACTTCCAAATTAGAAGGTTGTGTGTGTATCTTGAATGTTAAGATATTAGGACAAGATCATTAGTCCTTTTTTAGGAGCTGGGCTTGAACCACTAGTACTAAACTGGCCATCTACATGACAAGGGAAATATCATCTAACGGAAAAGGACTCCACATGCAGGACATATGAAAGGGTTGAGGGCAATAACCCAACGCTTTTTATAACTAGGGTTTTAAAAAATTATTTCATCCTAAATATTTGTTTTATCCTACCAGCCATATGTAAATTAGAACTCTATCTCGTTGACTGTTAACTTGGCCAAGTTCACTATCTAGAACCAATCTAAATATCTCCCACACCTATTACTGTGGTGTTATGTCATTGATTCTGAAGTTATGAGAATTAGTAACCCTAATCCCACAAGAAAAAATATTACATCAAAAGAATCATTTGGTTGTTGCATGTGAATGCGATTGATTGCTAGCGAAAGCTAAGTATAGCAAAATAGATCATGCAAATAACAAAAGAAAAGAAAAAACTATGGCTATGAACTTGCCTTTCTACTACATTTTTCATTTGCCAGGCATACTCCCTTTTATCAGTCTGAGCTCGTAATGCACGAACTGCAGGACCTCTTGAGACATTGAGTACACGCTTTTGTAAGTAACATCTGAACATAAGTAGAAATGTGTAGTTAAGCCACAAAAACCTAAAAAAAACTGCTCTTCATAGTATATTATATCCCAAATGTACATCATTATAAACACATACTCAAGAATCTCAGGAAGAAAGCATACAACAAAAGTAAATATCTAATACAGTGATATTAAAAGGTGCATCATATGGTAGTGGAAATTATTAAAAAATAATATCATTTATATAGTGTAAGTTGTGAATTCCTGGGAAAAACTAGATAACTATAACAAAATAAATTAATGTTTCAAAAGTGACCGACTTTCTTTAGGAACATGAGGCTTTAGCATAGTGTACAGCACCACAATAGAAGATCACATCAAATTCAAACTCAATAACTCACTTCTCCTATATGGACCCACATTATTTCTTTCCAACAAAGCAATTAAGAACCTTAAGGCTCTTATTTCATCCTATCTTCATATAATTTTGAATACACAAACATAAGAACATCTTGCAACAGTCCAGAAGACTCATTCTTGCCACTTTCCCCTTGACTTTAAATATTTTCCTATCAACTCTTATTTATAACCAACAATTGGCAAAAACAACCTTTAACAATACCTTGATCAAAAAGAAGAATTTTGAATAATCAGTTATAATTATATCCACAAAATCTATGGCAAATAAGTTGCAAAAAACTATAAGTGGAGACATATGATTCCTTCAAATTACCTATCAGCAATCTTCCCTATTTCACCACCTAGCGCGTCCACTTCATGAACAAGTTGGGACTTTGCAGGCCCACCAACAGCTGGATTGCAAGGCTGCACCAAACCCCTCTCAATCAGAAACTCTAAATACTTAGGGATTAAGCCATGCATCAACAATATCAGAATGTGCTTAACCGAATCGAAGGCAAGGAAGGGTATATACACAGCAAGCAAATGCAGGAGAAATTGCAAACACGTAGTTTTCTTTCCAAGCACCAAAAATAAAAATAAAACACATGGCCAGTCCACTCAACATCTTTCGTACAAGGACGCTGCATTTTCAAGTTCCAAAATCTAAGCAGCAGAAGACAGCACATGCCGCAACGTTGCTACAGAGAGTCAAGCTCATGGGACAACTCATTATACCTTATATTTTTACCCTAATTTTTACAGCTCACTTAGTAGTGAAGGCTATGACCAAGTTACCAATTGCGACCACAGATAAACCCCAATGTCTTTCTCCATTTTAGCCATCTCAAACGTATCCTCTGAGTCTCCAGGGATGTCTTTTGTATATAATAACAGTAATAATAACAAATAAAAAAAATCGTATCATGAATAATCACTAATTAGTAAAGACTAAAAAAAATTTTATCCTTAGTCTTAAAGAACAGTAACAGATTTGTTAACATCAACAATCATAACATACAGAAGAATAATTGAAGGAGCGTAAAATGCTAACCTGCCACGCAATTCGGTCAATGTTGAGAGTAAGAAGAAGAGTCCTTGCCCCCAAACGTGCAGAGGCAAGAGCGGCTTCGCAACCAGCGTGTCCTCCTCCAACGACAATCACATCATACTTCTCATCCACCACTCCTAACTCACAATCCACCTCTGCTAAATCCAAACAAGCAAATAATTTCAGTTTCCAAAAAACTCGGAAGCCAAACAGGCGTGAAAAACGAAATTGGCGTACCTCGGGAGGTGGAGCTGGCGGAGAAGCGGCCGGAGAAAGAGGAGGAGAAGGATATTTGGCGGCGGAACTTGCGGCGGAAAGCGGCGTGGCGAGGTTTGGGAAGAGCGGGGGCGGGAGTGAGAAATAGCGTTGTGCATAAGTTTCGGCCAAGGCGACAGAGATGCAGAGTTAACGGCGCCGTTGCCATTGTGGCATTTGGATGGGGAGAAACGGAAGCGGAAATTTATGATGAACGGCTCTGATTACGAGAGGTTGGTGGCGGTGAAGGGTCTGTTAGTTCTTCGGTGGCAGCTTCCTTCTTCTCTCTTGCTCAATGGGAATTGCTTACTGCTGCTGCCCTTACTGTACTATCCGAAATAACTTTTTTAAATCCTTATATTTTTTAAAAAGTATTTTGAAAAAATATATTTTAGAATCAGAAATCATAAAATATTAACAATTTTAAAATAAAGTTATTACGAAATAATAATTTTAGAATAATTTAAAATATATTTTGAAATATTCATTCTATTATCCATATCTCTGTGTTGATGATCGTGTGCTTACCCTTCTTCTACCACAAATATTTGCATCTAGAATCACTACAAGAACAGTTTCTGTCATCAGGCACTAGTTCTTTGCAATTTTATCTCATATTTAACAGAGTGGGCAAAATTTTTTAAAATTATGTATTTAGATAACTCATATTTTAGTAGTAAGAAGTTCTATTTCAATTACATAGATTTAGAGATTATTTAGATTACGAAATAAATTTAAGATAATTTGAGACGAAAATATATATGAAAAATTTGATTATTTAGATTAAAAAAATGATAAAATTTGAATAAAAAATTTATAAAAATTTGTAAAGAAGGTGATATGAATAATTAATAAAATATCTTTTAATAAATAAAATTAATTTAAAATTAAATATAATTAATTTATTGAATATGATTAATAAATTATTATTATTTTAATTATTGAAATTACAAGAATACTAATTATTTTAAAATAAAAGTTAAATTATTATTAATAATATTATTATTTTACAAATTATTTTTTATTATTATAATTATTATTTTTAGTTTTTAATATTAATATTTTTAATATTATTTTATAAATTTATTATTAATATTTTATTAATTATTATTATATAATTAATTATATTTATTTTATTATAATATAAATATAAATATTAATAAATTAAATATATAAAACATAGAATTAAAATTCGTTCGGCTCCTGCCCCTGCAAATCTTCCCTGTTATGCTAAGAATTACTGTTATCAGGAAACTTTCTCAAATTCATATTTTAAATAATATTTTATTTATTGAAATCTACACTTTCAATAAAAACGTAAATCACATCCACAGAAACAAACAATACCTTAAAGTTTTTTTCAACTAAAACCGTTGTATAACAGTATAACTTTAGTGTTGAAGAATTGGTGCATCCTAAGTTTAATTAACAGTGAAGTAGTAAGGAGGTTGATTTCTATATAAAGTTTATACGAGTGACTTAGAAAAAGAATATTATCGGTAGTAAGGAGTAGTTTGAGAAAAAAATATTAGATTAAACCAGTTAAAAGTGATTAATAGTCTAGAGAATAATTTGAGTGAGATAATATTTAAGATATTAACTTAAAAATAGTTGAGTGTAAAAAATACTTACGTTATTCTTTGTAAGAGGATTTGCTTCATGTAACTTAATTTATTAGTTAACAACTATATATAATATATTGCAAGACAAACTAATATAAAAATATTAAATATATTTTCTTTTTATCTTTACTTCTTTATGTTACATAAATATTTACATTAATGAAGAAAGAAAGTAGTTGAGTGAATATATAAAACTAAAATATTTAAACAAGTAAATCAATTAAATATTAAAGTTAATACATAAACATACATAATTATCTTCTGAATATTTCTAATTAAATTATACTTGCAAGAATTGTCTGGAAAGTTTTTAAAACATAATCTATATTTTCACATGCATATTTTCTTATAATTTTTGTATTGTATTCATATTAAAAACTTGTTCACCTTTTTTTCTCTTTGTAAGAACATTTCTACTTTTTTATACACTTGTATATTATTAGAATTAGTCGATCAAGATTTGGCCTTCTCATATATACTACTAGAACTGATCAATTTATCAAGAAGCCCGCTCAAAAACCTATAAATAATAAGATAGTTTCAATACACATAAATTACTGTTAATCCAATCCTAAACATCTCATAATATTATCAAACCGTAATAACTTAAAAAGGTAAAATACGACCACATCCAAACTCAAGAATAGAAAAGGAATACCTGTTAATTAAACAAAGCTAACCAACCATGTACTGATGAATAACAACTTACTCCAAATATATTCCATGTACTGATCAATAACAACTTACTCCAAACATATATTTTAATATAAATTTATCAATTATACTTGCTCTGATCATATTTTAATATAAATTTATGTTGTATTGATGTCGCATAGACCTTTCACTTAACTTCATTACCCTTACACATTTTGCTCTTTTATAAAAGATATATAAGCATTTGTTGGCTGCCCTCACTCATGTCTAATGATTCAGCATTCACTCAAACAATTGGAGTGATTATCATCCTTCATCTCTAAACACATACAAGTTTTTTATTTTTTATTTTTTGTAAAAACTTATTTTCAAACGAATGATTGATAAAAAAGACAAAACAGCATTGGTGAAACAGGTGGTCACGTGAAAATAACAAGAGTTTTACCAAATACAAATAATTAAGAACCAAAGGAAATAAGAGGCAAACTTACCAAAACAACATTCCAAATTCTATAGAAAAATATATAACACTTCTACTTGTATCTACAACCAAGAGTGACCCATTTCATAATTTTACAATACAAGTTGTATGAGATATAAAACTAGAGAAAGGATTTAGAATGAAAATAAAAATGAATTTATGAAGCTTCAACAACACTAAGATCCAAGGATTTATGAACATTTAATGTTGTTGGGTGAGAGGAAAGCAATGGTTGACGATTAGAGAAGAGGGAAGCATAGTTGACGTTAACACAAAAAGCAACGTACCTTTAATTTCTTCTTCAACTCCTCTTTAGCACAAAACTCATATAGCATAATACACACAAAACCAAACATGAGGGAGACGTCTTACAAGTGAAGTCGGCGTCCGAGTCTTTGACCGAATGGGAAGTCACTTACAAAAGACTCTCCGACGATTAAGTCAATAAAAGTATTGAAAGGTGTTTCTTTATTTTAGTATAAACAAAAGTGTGTATTTTTCAGAAGAAGATATTTTCTGGATTCCTTCCTTCGTAAGGACTACCGACTATCAGAGACGTAGATTAATTCCAAGATGAATTCGGGTTAACCGGACTCTTAATCGGGTAAGTACAACACTCTATGGCTTCGACATTAAGAGAATTTCCTATCATCATAAGTTGCAATAAAAAGTTCTCGAAGTCATAGTGTCGAAATTGCCATTAATTGAGTCTCAATGTTGAATTTATCTATTATTAGCGGAAAATTCCATCTTATATTTACCATATCTACATGACACAAATTAAAACCGATGCAAACATACTTATATAAACTAATTTTAATTTAAAAAAAAATATAGTTTTTATGTTTGTTGTCCCCTTTTACAAAAATATAATCCAAACAATCTTGACAACATTTTGAAAACTAGTTTCTAGAAAAAAAAATGCTACATTTTTGCATTTTATAAACTAGTTTTTTAAAATCAAGTTATTGTATTTCAATTTTAGTTTATGGAATGTTAATGCAATTGAAAAACCAATTAATCAGGATAAGAGACGAAAAAAAAGTGATAGACTCACCCTCCATTAAAATAAATAAACTTCTATGAATAGTAAAGTTGGGACACAACGGATAGATAAGTCGTGTTTTTTTTTTTTAAAAAAAAAAACAAGATTGTGAAAGAGAAAAGTTATTTTAAAAGTTTATAAGTAGAATATAAAGATCTTTTCCGATCAAAGTAAAGAATTTTTTTCTATGCCCATTTTATCTTTATCAAAATAATTTCTTATATTTATTTATTATTTGTAAGAATAATTACCAAACTATTAGTAATAATTTTTTTTAACTACTTCTTTATTATATACATCTTGTTACTGCTTATTATTTATTAGTTCAATATCATTTTAACAATATTCTTTATCTTAACGATTATAATAATGTTTAATATTTTATGTTTTATTATTATAAAAAAAGTGGATACAAGTGCTTAAGTGTCTATGTTTTTACTGGTAGAATCTGTATTTTACACTAAAATTAAATAAAAAGTTTAGCAAAATACAACATTTTTTAAATAAAAGAATACTATTTCAATAAGCCAACGAATATTGTTAGAAAATATTTCTGGTAAGTTTTAATATCATTTTCAAAAAGTAAATTTTAAATTTAATTTAATCATATTTTTAGATGTATGTAATTTTCAACTCATCCTATCATGTTTAAGGCATAAAACATAGAAATAGAACAAGATTAAATAATATAACAAACCTTATTATAATAAATTATGATATAATTTTAAAAAATAAATTTTAAATATAACTCAAATTTTACAGAATCGATTTACAAGTTGAAAGTTATACTTATATATTATAATTTAATTGTATTTTTAGATACTGTGAGATCTCTAATAAAAATTTAATGAAACATATATAAATAAACTTATTTATCCATATATATAAATAAAAGAGAATCTAGAAGTAAAACATACATATATTGATTAGGGTTTAGTATAAAAATAATATTTTTAATTACTCCAAACGTTTTATCTTATATAATATTCCGTATGAAAACTAGCTTCTAACATAATCCTTATCCTCTTTAAATAATTTTCAAAATAACTGTTTGGAATATATATTCATTAAAGAATCTATTGTAAAATCCTTAAGTATTTAATAACAATAAGTTCTAATGAACAAATCCGTGTATCTTTTAAATTAATATTTTATTAACTTTTCTATTTTATTTCTTTATTGTAATCATCATGTTCGAATGATTTACCTTAAGGAAACTTTGCTTATTCGATCTAAAATAATATAAAAATGACATATATGTTAGTTGAATATTATAAATTTATTTTTAAAACTACTGATAGATTAATTGAATTTGTATTTATTTTCTTAAAATCAAAAGTTTTAATATACTTTCACTTTCAGATTAAATCAGTATCTAAGTTTTACATTGACTGGAATTGATAGTTTTGTCGACACGATGGGTAATAGTTTTGTGATTTGATCGAACTATTTCAAAAGTATATGATTTCTTATTTTCAAATTTCCAACCAATTGACTCCAATTTTTGTTTTGCCCGTTTCAGTGCCATTAGTCAAAATTTTGCAGTAGACTTTCAATTTCAACAAGTCCTCAAAAGCTTAATGAGCAAACTTACGAACAAAATGTGTAGTATATAGTAAGTTTTTCACCTTATCAAATAAAATTCGTATACATTATAGTAAGATAACTTAGTAGTCAGAGTTGGGTCATTCTCATCACTAAAGAAGAAAGTCTTCTCCATTTTTGCTAACATAGTCAAAATATTATAGATTTCAAATTATGTGACATTTGGAAGGTAGTTACAATGAATTCTCATTTAAACATTCAATGCTTGGCATCTTTCTCTGTCTTTATTGAAATTTTGAGACTTAATTGCAATGAGTTCTATAGAGAGTTTAAGAATAGTGAGCATAACTGAAAATGTGAATAGATGTTTCTTTTGAGATATAGTTGCTCATTCCCAATATCAATAATTCAATAGATTTTAAGCTATGAATGTGTAATAAAGAAAACTAATACTAATAAAAACTAAAAGGTGTACCAGTGTATGTAATACTTCTATTTCCTTTCATGTTCAAATTCTTACATCTACATAAACATGTTTTTTTGAAATACCAAATACAAATACATTTGGAACAAATTTCAATATTCATAATAAACATAGAGTAAATTATTTGAAATAATATAATAATCTATTTATTTAAATTGTATCTTCATAACAGCTAGTCGATTGAATTTGTATGTATTTTTGTATTCATTCTTTAAGGTCACATTAAATTTAGATATATAAGAAAGTTGAAATATTTGGATGATTTTAGTTTATTTTTGAGTTTAGATCATTCACTTTACAAAAAAAATATACATAAGATCTTAAGTTTTGAAGTCTTGTAATTGTGAGATACATATGATTTTTTTGACAACACCTTTCAGGCATATGAGTTCTTTGTCTTAAATTTTTGAAATCCAAAATTTATGATAAATTTATACAATGTAAGAACTCTAATACCATCAAATATACACAAGTTGGTGATAAAAAATTTAACTATTTTTAATGAATCTTACAAAATTGTTCACCTCTTGCAAAGAAAAGTGTAAAGCGAATCAAACATTTATGGCGAAAAAAGACTCACACATCAAGTGTATAACATCCTTAAAAATCTGCAATGTAAAAAAGATAGCAAATTACGTATATTGAAAATGCTAAAGAAAGTAGATGAAGACAACGAAGAAAATCAAATGAGTGTGAGTGAGAGTTAAAACGCAGAGAACACACTAGAGAAACTCAGTGGCACCGCGAGAAAAGTAAAAATAATGAAAGCACTGTAATATTATGTTAATAAATCAATCAGCGTGCGTTCACTTAAAAAATGATTTTGTTCACACACTGGAACATATTACTTCGGTTGTAGCGAAAATCAATGTAATAGATGCTGAAACATATTAACTACAACCGATATAGTATTTGACACCTATTATATCAATTGAGGCTCAACCAATTTAATAAGTTCAATGCTAAACCAAATTTTAAATTTTTATTCTTTTAATTTTTTTATATCGGATAGAAGTGTCAACGATGTTTTAACCGAGATTTTATTCTATTATAATATATTTTTTTTTACCAGTGTAATTAACATGTTCTATCTAAAAGTAGGAGTTGTTTCATGATAGACCAATAGAAATCATTATTTAAGTTTTTTTTCAAATAGACTTTTAGTTTCAACAAGTCCTCAAAAGCATGGTAAGCAAACTGACAAACAAAAATAGTGGTATATTGTAAGTTTTTCAGCCGATCAAATAAATTTCGTTTTCATTATAGTAAGACAACTTAATCGTCACAGTTGGGTCATTCTCATCATTAAAGAAAGTATTCTCAATTTTTTGCTAACATAGTCAAAATATTCTAGATTTCAAATTATGTGACCTTTAGAAGGATAGTTACAATGAATTCTCATTTGAAACTTATAAATTTCAATGTTTGGCATCTTTCTCTGTCTTTATTGAAATTTGAGACTTAATTGCAATGAGTTCTGTGGAGAGTCTGAGAATAGTGAGCATAACTGAAAATGTGAATAGATGTTTCTTTTGGGATATACTTGCTCATTCTCAATATCAACAATTTTTAAGCTACGAATGCTAAATAAAAAAAAGATAATACCTATAAAAATTAAAAGGTGTAGTTATATATGTAACGCTTTTATTTCCTTTCTTACATCTACATAAACAAATTTTTTCATATACCAAATACAATCTGAACAAGTTTCGATGTTAATAAGAACATACAGTAAATTATTTTAAACAAGGTAATAATATGTTTATGTAAATGGTATCTTTGTGACATGCAAGTCGATTAAATTGATATGTTTTTTTATCCGTCCTTTAAGGTCACATCGAATTTGGACATATGAGAAGGATTTAATATTTGAGTGAATTTTAGTTCTTCTTAAATTAGGATTAATCCCTTTGAGAATAAATGTAAAGAAAGCGTTTTCTGTTTCATTCTTGTTTAAAGATTGTTAAGAGGTTGTTTCAGAAATTATATAGGATAATATTTTTCATAAATAAGCTACACCATAAAGAAACTCAATTTTATAAATAAAAAAGTTCATTATGACTTAATGTGATTTGGACTTTCTATATATATATATATAAAAGTTGCACGCATATCAATCAATAGATTAGTCATGAATTCGTCACCCATATTCGTCACTATATATTGTTGTAACGATATCAAACCATAACGTGAGGTCACTCTTCAGTATATTATATAAATCCTTTATCATTTCTTTTTTTTTTCTGAATTATATTCACATCCATTTTTTTGAAACTTCTATACAATTTTTCTATTATGTTAAAAATTTCACCTTTTGCTTAAACGTACTTGTGATTCATTTGTTTTATTTCAATAATCAATTCTGGTTTACTATTTAAAAATATAGCTATTTTATTTTTCATTAAAATATTTTCCATTATAATTTAATAACTTATTTTATTTATATTTATATTCAATTAATTAAATATTTTTCGTGTCTCTTTAAATAAATATGTTTGGTATAGAATTCAATTAAACTTAGTTTGGAGATTTTGTTTTTAAACGTAAGAAACTGTGATATTAATAAATGATAGATTTAACTAAAATATATAAGCATACATAATTTTTATTAAATAATTTTGAAACTTTAAATTTTACGTATATAAAAATCTCCATTACAAGAATTAACATATTTTGTTAATCATAAGAGTTAACACTGAAAGTTTATTTATATTTTTTTATAAAAATGCTCATATAAAAATCTCGAATCACGGCTTATTATTTCCTATTTTTTTTATAATTATAAAGAAGCACATACTATTTTTCATTTGTATAATAATCACTTAAAAATAAATTGAGTCACACTCTTTTTTTTTATGTGCTTCAGTGAAAAAGCAAAAGCGTGGGAGACATGTTGATGATTTGCGCAGAAGTAATAATTAAAAATTAAAAGGAAACATTTGAAGAGCATGAAAACGACATATAATTGACAAATACACATTAACATCGTCCTCGTAAAACAGCAACAACATTGGATTCGATATTATTATCGAAAATATTTCTATTTACGTCATTATTCGTATTGATTACATTTTATTTTATTTTTCTTTCTATCTCTCTCGTCCTCAAATCCTATCCACCCAATTTTTCTTTAATTCAAAATTATGTAAAGTTGAATTGGATAAAACTAAGGTGTATCCAAAAAATAAAGAAAAAAATATAATTTACTAATGTTAATATTATATACAGTTAAAATATGAAATTATGATTAAAATATATTTTACAATATCAATGTCAAGGGAAATATTTTTTCATAAATATAATTTTATGTTAAATAAAATATCATCTACTAAGTTAGATCGATCAAAATATAATTTTGTTATCGTCCTTATATAAACAGGGTTCAATTTTTTTAATCAAAAGCTCATAAAAAATATTTTAAAGTCAATTCGATAATCAGAAATCCCTTGAAAAATAAACTAAGATTCATTATATATTATATTGTGCTTGAATACATTAAAATCATGCTTAAAAATTGGATTTTTGAAATTAAAACTTTAAGTATATTTAATAGCATAAATAAATGAACTACTAAATTATTCGATTAGTTTGTAATAAAATTGTGGAGTAACTTATTTTTAAATATTTTAGCTTATAAGTTAACTACGAGTTACCATTAATTTATAATTTATAACTTATTTACTTTTTTACTCCTGTCTTTTATATTTTAATGCATTTATTCATTACCTTAGTATATTTTAATACATTGGAGAGCACTTTATATATTAAAGATATTAAACCTTTATTTTAATCATTATACTATTTTTAATATTTGTTTTGTTACTTTTTACATAATTCAAATTAAAAAAATAAATTAATATTCATTAAATGAACTGATTTAAATAACAATTACTTTTTCAAATGAAAAACATATACAATTTTTTAAAATGAATAAAACACTCAAAATTTAATAAAAAAATAATTATCTTTTAAAGATGTAAATTTACATAATAATAATAATAATATATATATTTTTATAAAAATTATAAATTTAATATATAAACTTATTTTTGCTTAACTTTAATTAAAAAAAAAAAAAAAACACAAGTGATGTGAGCTCTTGACGACGCGAGGTTGAGAAAAACCACAATGGAAAGTAGTGCTGTGTTTAGAGGTTCTGTTGTTTTTGGAAGAAATTTCAACTTTTCTCTTTTTTTTTTCTTAAGATAATACAAGTTTATATTATTACACATTTAATTTTTTTTTTGTTTTTTTGCAAATTATTTATATACTCTTTTGTTTATCTTTGACCCAAAATATAATACATCATCAAGATACGGATTTAATGGAAATAAGGTTAATTTTCAGTGTATTGACAATGATCTTTACTTTAAAAGTTAGTTTTCTGAAGATAAATTAAAATTAAACTTAACTTTTAATATAATATTAAAATATATTTTAACTACATTTTATCATCCATTATCAACTATCAATTCAAATATCAACTCAAAAAACAAGACGTGAATAACTGAGTCAAAGATTTTATAAACTAAATTTTATAAGAATATTAGACATAAATTCACTGAAATAAAAAAAGTAGTATTTTAAGTTTTTGCACATAAAGGTAAATTGAGATGGCAGTAGGTAAAATATTGCTCTATATAACAATGAACATAGATAGAGAGCAAATTCAATTGATCTAAGAAAAGAAAGTGGTGGCAGCGGTAGCGGAGGTATGAGCGGAAACAACGGCGGTGGAAACGGGTCGGGTCAGGGCCCACCGGTGAGGAGGCCGCATCCCTCGGGTTCATTCGGCAACGTTCCGGCCAATCGAGCAGAAACCAAAAATTCGATAATCAAGAGTATCTTCAAGTCCAATTCTTCTTCATCCTCCTCCTGAACCTTTTTCTGTTATCTCTCACTTTTTTTTTTTCTATATCCTTCATTTCACTGTTATGCTTCCATTCCCACTACCCATGTCAAAAATATCCTCTCCATGTATAATAACATAATCGTCTTTTTTTTTTCTTTTCCTAGTTGTGTTGACCCTTGATTTAATCTCTGTTGTTCTCTGTTTTTCTACAAATGTTTCTTTTTTATCCGTAAGCTTAGAGTTGTGTTTTTATGCTTTTTGTTTTCGTAGGTATCAGATCCGTGAGTCCTCATGGTTTTGTGGTACACTGGTTTCTTAAAGGAGTCAACTTTCTTTCTGACATATTTCTTTTATACACATGTTGAGGATTAAATGTTTAATTGTATATTTAATATATAAGTTAATCATCAATTATATAATATACCATTGTCTGTGGGCATACAATAGTCCTAAGATATAAATTATAGAAAATTCTACTTTGAGACTGCTGAATTAATTTCATTTGACACCCACCTTTTTTAATAAAATATTATATAATAATAAAATAATAATTTTATTTCGGTATGTATTTTACTTTATATAGTATCAAAGTATCAGATCCTAAACCCTAATTATAATAGTTTGGTGAGCATGATAATCCTAATATATAACGTGTTTAGTTGATCCATAATGGCCATAACTTGAAAGAAGACTGACCTTTAATCAATTATCCCATATCTGGCTTTATTCTTAAAAGGGAAAATTGTTTAGGAAGTATGTTTTGACATGGTTGTTCTTAAATATTTCTAACACAGAAAAGTAATATTTTTTTTATAAGTTAAAATTAACTTATGGATACAGTTAATCTGTAACAATCTTTCTTGTACAATAGTTCTGGAATATTATTTTTAACTTATATAAATTATTTTTTAGTTTATAAAAGAACTCATTTCAATTTTTTATATTTATTTATACTTTAGAAATGTTTAGAATGAAGTTTGTTTTAAAAATTGCAAAAACAGCAATAGTTAATATCACAGGACAACGGAAAGAACTTTCTCCTTTTCAAAATTTATCAATTATAGATAGGCATGTCAATCGCTTGTCGTTCCACAGATAATCAAATTGTCTTTCTCCCATTACTGTTTCTCGCACTTTATGCATATGCTTCCTAAATACTTTAAGAAGTATATTTTTTTCTTATTTAGAGGAAAAATCACAATCCATCTTGTTTTGAGTAAACCATGTTTAATCTTCAAAAACAACAAGATTCAAGCACAAATAATCTCAACTATAAGCATCTTGCATCTCAACTATAGCCATGTTTACACACACAATTAAATAAATAAGGAAATGAAATTTTGATGAAAGAACATATTCTATTGCAAAATGAAAATTGGAAAAAATTAGTTCAAATGATAAATAATTAAAGCAAGTGAAAAAGAAAAGATAATGTAAAAAGTTAAGAACAATTAATTGAGAGAAATTTGATTGAGGGGGTAGAGGGGAGGGGTGGGAGGTGAAGGGTCACTTTCTTGAGGTAAGCAAAGGAAGAGAGCTGCATGTGCAGGTCTAAACATCTTAATTGGTCAAATACGACAGACAAATCACTGTCACACGTGTTAGCACATTCAAAACTCACAGAGCTGCATATGATGAATATCTCTTCTGTTGACATTAAATCTGAACCTCTATTCTGTTTCTTTCTGTTCATTCAATATTTCAATAAAAACTGAACAGCTGCGTCAACACAAACTTTTCTCCCTTTTCTTGTTAGTGTATTTTGTAGATAGTTTTTTTATTTGATTGGAGTTTTGGTGTGTAACTCTAGCGAAATTTATAATCAAACTGTTTCCTTGCATTTTTTTATGCACATGTTACCAAATTAATGGACAGTTGGAAAATATTAGTTCAAATTATAACCAATTAAAGCATGTGGTGAAAAAGAAAAGATAGGGTAAAGAAGTTTAAAACAATAAATTGAGAGAACTTTGATGGACTTTGTTTGAACACTTTGGAATTCAATGACAATGAACAATTTGTTTGAACACTTTGTTTGAACACAAACATAAATACACTGCACATACAAACCTTTCTGTACATCTTATAACGGAGATTTTACAGGTCGTCATTACATTTCTAATACAGGTAACAGTGGAAATAAAAAACATAAATTAACTGTTAAGAAATGTCCAATTCAAGTGTATAGTCTCAGGCGAGTTGTAATTGGCTGCCGGCACATAGGGCATGAAGATAATGTCACGCCACACTCCTTGCAAGTCTGTATCAAAAGCAAAAAGCAAATAAATAAGACATGCTTTTACATGTTGGTTAAATATCCAATAGTTCCTCTCAAGCAATTATATGTAAGGGAGTGAAAATAGATCGTTTCATCCAGCTATTTTGTTAGTTTGTTATGCACTATGTACTGAGAGTGAAAAATACTATTATTTAATCACAAGGATAATAAATTCATTGACTTTCTCTTAAGACTTAAAGTCACAGCAATGATAATTTTTTATTTGTTGACAATATAAAACTACTAATGTATAACTATTAAACTCTAAGGACTCCTTTGTAGTCGGAGTATGATACAGAGAAACATGATATAATAAGAGCAAGATAAATATTAGTGCTGATAATAACAATAATAATGAGATGATGAGGTAGCAACATTGGTGGAAATAGTGGTGGCTGTTATGACAATAATGATGACAGTAACAATGACAACGACGTAAGTAGTGATGCTAATGGTGACGGTGACGAAGTATTGGTAATTGTTATGACGGAGATAGCATGTCAGTGATAACAAAAATGATTATGATGGTAAGGATGGTGGAAATGGTAACAAAAGTTCTAACAAAAATGATGGAATTGGCGGTTACTGGTATTACTGTTGCAGTATGGTGGAGGTGTTTACTGTTGCAGTACGGTGGAGGTGTTAACTGTTGTGACAAAAATGATAATGATGATAACAAAGTCGATGTATATAGGGTGGTGACGAAACAACAAAAGTAGGAAATGGTGAGAACACTAACAACAACAAAGGTAGTAGAAGTGGTAACGCTGACAACAATAAAAACATAGCTGATGACAATGAGAATGGTCATGACAATGATGATAATGATATTGATTACAATAAAGGTGAGGTGGTATGAAAGTAGGAAGTAAGGCAACTATGATATCCTCTTTCTTTTTAACCCAACTCTGCTCTGAGGATAAGGAATACACTACACTAGAATAATAGGACATAAAATAGGATAACGAAATCGTATTTTGTAGGTGTACTAAACAATTGATTACAGTTATCATATCTTACCCAATTGTATTTTAACCACCAAATGAGCTTTAAATTTTTAGGTGTTGATGTGTTTTTTTGAAAAAACACGTATCAATTTTAATCGTTGCATTATCTGACTTTGAGCAAGGAAAGTATCTTTTTCATTTTTCCATCAATTTTCATCCCCAGCACAAAAGTAAGAGTTCCTCAAACATGAAAGTTTTTTAACTCAAAATTCCTTTAAACATAAGCATCAAACATGATTAAACTTGAAACCTAAACATTAACATTGACAGTACCATAAAGTAAAAAATTTATGATTATCAAACATAAATAGTTAAAATCCTATGGCACACAAACGTAAACATTGAATAAGTTCATTACAGAAACTTACTGTATGACCACATCCAAAAGCCATGTCCTTCAGATTGGTTAAGCAAATAGGGCATGCCTAAAGCAAGAAACACACTTATCTCGTAAGCATATTTTGATCTTAAAATGAACCTAACGCAGGAGAAAGACACCTCAATCGGGGTACAGGAAGCATACCGATTCTACCGTAGATGGAGCTGATGGCTCAACTGATTCAAATTTTGGAACTGCTAGAACTGCATTGTCATGATCTATTACTTCCTTAGGCGGAGGAAGAGGCCTTCTACGTTGATAGCTAATTGACTTTTCACTGCACCAGAATAATTTGAGATTTGTATCCTTGAATATAATTTAGAATTATCAGACCTGGTTTTGACTACTTACTTTGTAAATTGTAGGTTTTGGGTTATCCGGTACTGAATTGGAATTTCCATAAGGGCAGCAAGTGCAAATGCTGCTTCCTTCTTTGATGCATCTTTGTTCTCAGACATGATCTTTGTGAAATTCACAAACTGAAGGAGAAAGAAGGAACATAAAGTGGCTAACATGTCTATATTATATTAATAACAACAATAATAATAGCAATAAAAACTCAATATAATAAATGGTCCACAACTAAAGGTAGTATTCTAAAATCTGGAACACCCAAAGTCATTTTCAAACTGATTACCTCCAATTCACATACTAATGCTATGTTTAAATCTATCAGAACAATTTCTTCAAAATGTCTGGATTTTAAATACTTGGAAAGAGGATTTAGGCCTAATTCAACCATATAAAACCAATTTGTGCATACTTATATACTATAATTTGGTTATATCTCTAGTCAATACGGATATCAATACAATTTGGTTATATCACAAGTAGTCCAGCAGTACTGTTTCTTTAGGCCGTTGGTGTTGTCTCTCAAGCAGTGGCTGACAGCCTGTTCCTTTAAATTGCAGTGGTTCGAGTATTGTTTCTGAAGCCGTGTCATGACTCATCTGGCGAACTATGTTTTTATGATTTTTCTTTGATAGAAAAAGTTGTTTGTTAGCTTCATCTTGATGGGAAATGTCAGAGTATTAACATATCCCATGTAAAAGAGTATTATTGTTTTTATTGTGTCAGTATATAGTCAGTGTTGTTGGGCGGGGCATTGATTAGTTGTAAAAGAATTTGTATTGGACCTAGATTATTGGCAGAGAGAGGGGTATAAGACCAGTATTATATTCAGAATCTAATTATAAGTATTTCTTTACCCTAAGCCATTTAACCCTAAAATTTAAACAATACTAAACACTAAACAAACTCACGCAGAATGAACACATACTTAGATCATACATCAGTCAAATACCTGAAAGTTGTCAAATAAGCGCTGAGTAATGCTATCATCGAAGTGCTGCATTTCATCCCATGGACCATCTCCAACTCCAACCAAAATAATTGAGAGGGGATGGTGACTGATGAATGATGATCAGAATAGCTCTACATTAAAGACGGATACCAAGAACAGTAGCAAAAGACTTCAAAAGAAATTGCTTTACCTTGCAGCAATGATAGAATTAATAGTTGCTTGTTCTTGTGGACTAAACTTTCCATGCGGTGTACCTGAATTTCTAGTAACCTATAAAAAATAAGACATTTCAGAAACAAAAAAATATAATGAAAAATAATTAAATCATGTCATGAAAAGATAGTATAAAATAACATAATTAGGTAAAACCTGTCCATCAGCAATAATGACAAGAACATGGTATTGACCATTGCTTCTTTCCACAATATCAACTGCTGCATCGATTACAGGGGCAAATGATGTTGGACCTATGTATAAGGTGATAACTGTGAGAATTCGTATCATTGTTTGGATACCCAAGTCATCTATCTCCTTGATTTTTTTCCTATTTGGACTAAAAGAATAATTCATTAAAGAAAAATGGAAATATAATGCAGGATTATCCTTAAAAATGATATGAAACATATAAAGAAAAAAAAAAGGAAAACAGAGCAAATACATTAACCTAAAAGGGAAATTTAGTACACGTTTATGTATAGCTTAATTTACATAAATGAGCACTTTGTTTTACTTTAAAAAGCTCTTTCAGGAAGCTGCAGAAAAGAGCCTTCATTGCCCTAATAGGATTGTCAACAGAAAGTCTGCAATTAATGGAAACAGCAAAATATATCATATCCACTTGTCCTACTCTGACTGGGAAGGAAGTAAGGAGCAGCTTTCATGTTTTTTGTTGGTGCCTATAGTTCTTCCACAAAACTCGCTTCAATCTCTAGTCCAGCTTACTCCATAAATGGTATGGCAGATGATATCTCTACATTCTACTTTTAGACTCAGGTAATTTCGTATCCAAACCTCGGTATATTGGTTCCAGACCTTCAAATCATGCAACCAATGCCATTGTTCCTTTGACCAATGTAAAATGGTATGAAGTCATCAGAAAATTCACACACTACACATTAGATAAAGATTCTTTGCCTGTTAGGGCCATCGGTGATATTTCTAAATTTTTTACCGATATATTTGTCTTCTAGTTCTCCACAAATCTTGTTTCTGTCAGACAATTGGTTGACTAGATTTGAAATGTCAATTTTTCTCATGGTGATTGTGTAATGAATGATTAAGTCTCAGAGAAAATAGTAGAGTAGGGGCCTAAAGTGAGACAAGTCTTTCTTCTATTAATTTTTTCTTCGACAAATTGTCTATCCATTCCTTTCCTTTTTCCAGCATGAAAAATTAGCGCGGCATAATCATATAGGCCACCAAACTCATGCATTTAGTACTCTGCTAAAACTTTGATTGTTAGGAAAAAAAGAAAATGTTATTCTGTATATGTCTCTTCTAATGCGCAAACTTACCCTTCAAGAGTTGTTATTGGCGAGTATGAACTACGTTAGCCATTGGGATACTGTGACATGTATTCTTCGATACATAAAATACTAATATTACTTGTTACTTTGATGTAGATTGGACAGGATCACCATTAGGTAGAAGATCCACTTCTGGGTACTGTGTTCTTATATAAGATCTCATGAAAAAGCAAGAAACAAAACATAGTTGCTAGAGGCAGAATATCGTGCTGTGGCAACAACTACTTGTGAGCTTACCTGGCTTAGGCAACTACTACAACAGCTAAAAATTGGGGACATGAAGCTTATTTGTGACAATCAAGTTGCATTTCACATTGCATCAAACCCAGCCTTCCATGAAAGAACCAAATACATAGAGATTGATTGTCACTTTGTGCCAGAAAAGGTACTCTCTAGAGAAATCACAACTGAATTTGTCAATTCTAACAAACAGTTGGCTGATGTGTTCAGCAAGTCCCTGGGAGACCCTCGGGTTGAGTACATTTGTAAAATGCTTGGTGCATATGACATATATACTTCAACTTGAGGGGGAGTGTGAAAATATAATTAGTCATTAGCTGTTACAGATTCTAGGAAATTAGGACCATCAATTCCATATTATTAAGCAAGAATTTATTTTATTTGATTTTGCAAATTGGTTTAAATACATACTGTGTGATCTGCATTTGACTCACACAACATTTAGATAACACTTTCTTATAAAATGTATACAAAACCCATTACTTTCTCAAGTTTTACAGGACATTGGATCAGCACATCAATTCCTTGCATCAATTATCATGTCTTCTACAAGTATTTATCTGCCATAATTTCATATATACATTATATAATTTTTCTTACAATGGAGTCATGCCATCATCTTCATACAAGTATTTCTAGAGAATCACTATAGGAGGGTTAGTCTGCCAGGTCCTAAAATATATTTAATATATAAACTTGTAAAAAAAATGTAAAATATAGTCAGCAAGGGCAATAATATTAAACCTGCCAATTTTAAGTGTGGCACAATCTCTCGATAGCGTGCAAGTACTTCCTCAAAACCATGACAATATCGATCATCAGGATAAAAGTTGAACACATTCTGATCATGTGTAGATGCTACAGAAGTATTAATGATATCAATAGAGGAGAAAAAAAAAATAACATTTCTTTGAAAAGTAAATCAGAAACAGCTTCTCACCATCACCAAATCCAAAACATGGTATCAGGTTGTCTTCGTCAAATGAAGAGAGAGTACGGCCAATGATAGAGATTGCTTGCTCATATGGATTAGGAGTGTTTCCAATATAATGAAGGCTTTTATGGTTGAAAGAATATTTGCCTACAATTACCAAGGTGTGACTTTTCTGCATTCTCCGTAGTATGTATGTATATTAGTAATTTTATGTTCAACAGAAATAACCTGTCCACTCATTGCTTTTGGTGAAGTCAATACCAATTATAAGATTTGAAGACTCCAAACCAGCTTCTCTCAAAGCGGAAACAACCTGAAATATAAAATGCAAAAGCTAAGTTTTTTAGGACATCCTCACGAAACAGAAAATCAAGTTCAGTAAGGGGAGGTAATTGTTTCTGCCAGAGAATGTCGGCCTAAACATATCCAAAAACTAACAAATTCTATTCGATTTCATTTTGTTGTGTCCTTAAATATCCTCATATAATTGTTTTCAGTCTCCGTAGCACAACCACTGAGTTAATGACAAGTTAGTTAATTAGTTCTTTTTCTTATCAAAATTGACCTAAAAGCAATATGTTTAGCTTTTATAAGTGTGGGTGCAGGCCGTGCCAACTTTTTCAAAAGGAACCACATTTCTTTGTAGTTCATATCTCTCCTGAAACTAAATCAGGTATCAATAAATTTATATTTGAAAGTTGTAAAGTATTTAATGACTATTAGTATGCCCATATATAGATAATATAGACGACTTGAAAACTTTCAAGAAATTGTGAAATCCAACTGATCAACAAATGTCTTACACAAGTTGATTTGAATTTATATAATCGAACAAACTAAAATTTTCCTACACGCCTGATTGAGGATTCATCCTCTAGTATACCATAAAGAAGTTTTCCTTGGAATGACAAGATTAATAATTACTATTTCCCCTAAATCAATGAGCACAAGTAGAAGCAAAAACCTGATCCAATGAACTGAAATTGTCAGCTATATATGTGGGTCGCTGCTTATGCTGATGTTTGGTATTCACTGAACTCCCAGCATATGAAGAAGGTTGAACCGGTTGATGATATTGATAGCTGGTATTCACTGAACTTCCATCATAGGAAGGGGGTTGATGATATTGATGGCTAGTATTTGCTGAACTTCCGTCGAAGGAAGGGTTTTGATGATATTGATGGCTAGTATTTGCTGAACTTCCATCAGAGGAAGGGGGTTGCGGGAAAAAATCAGCAGGAGAATCATGCGTTGACTCACTATTTCCCATAATTAAAGTCCTTTCACCTATATGAAAATTAAAGTAAATAGACAACAATGTTGAATTGGAGATAAAAACAATAGGACTAAAAACAAATTAAAATAAGAATCACAACAAAAGAAGTGATAAAAATTTACAGTAAGTTGTAAAATACTATCTCTGGACTCAAATATAAGCAAAATTACCGAAGTTGGCACTATTGAATAATGTAGTTAAGTTCATTAAATATTTCTCATTTTATAAAATAAATAAGTGCCTTAACTAAATTATCCCCAGTCATATTTATTCCGATGTTGTTCAAGTGCGAGCCTAAGTATATTTGAAATAATAACATCAAATAAGGTTAAGATAGTCGGAATTTCGTTATATCTGTTAAACATTGCCATTATTGTTTTTTTGCTTATATTTGAAAGAGAGGAAGTATACCTTCAAGGGAAAATAACAAGAAACAAATATGCGGATCAAACCACTACGGTTTTAGTATGCCTAGGCATCATTTGCAGTAGCTTATATAAGTGTAAACACATTTCCGAGAATAACATTTCATTTTCACAGCTAGCTTTCTAAAAGGATAAACCAGACTCACTAGTTTAGCAATATATGAAACCCTAAACCCGTGTAACACATCCATAACTAGCAAACTAACTCGTTTCTGAAACGAAATTGGAAAGTACTTTCAGCAAAAAAAGTTCTGCTAAAGCTAGGTTCCACAAGCTACAGAACAAAGACGAAACACAGAAAAAACATCAAAACTTGAGAGTATTCCGTCAATAGCTATGACACATTCTCTGTCAAACATTACTTGCCATAAACTAAACGACGTTTGAATTCTAACATTAGATTTCATCACCGGAAAATAAAAAATCCAATTCATTCAATAACCGTAACAGGATTGAGAATTCTGCAATTGCATCACAAATTCAAAACACTAACGTCAAACTTAAATTGCACAAATCAAGAATCGTAACAGTATTATATATATATATATATATATATAGAGAGAGAGAGAGAGAGAGGGAGAGAGAGAGAGAGTTGAGTAACCTGAGCGAGGAGATTGAAAACGAATCTGAGTTCAAACTGAACGAAGAGCTACAACTCAGGTGCTTTTTCTAGATACTATTTTGACCACGTTGACCATTTACTCAGACAGGATATTGTTAAATAATTTTATATAAAATACGGTAAAAACATTAAAAAAATTAAATACAATTGATTTAAGTTAACACGTAATCTTTAACTTATTCATTAAGTAACAATTAATATATTGGTTAAAAATAGGTCTGGACTGTTAAATTCTTTCAGATTTATTTTAAAATTGGTATTCCAATTTTTTTTATGAGCAACTTAGTAAATTTAATCGGAAAAAAACTTTAAATAAATTATTCGAAAGGATAAAATCTTTTCTCTTTTGATGCGTGCACTCCAACTTTTCTATTTCTTTTTCAAATGTGAAATACGTACTTTTGCAGCGTTGTTTGAAAATGATGGAGTTGTGGAAAAAGGGGAATCATAATCACAGCTTTTACGCCTTTTTAATTAATTTCTTTACCTTTACAGCATTTTCAAACTCAATAATACTTACTTTTTAAAATTGGTATTACTTTTTACTTTTTTTTAAAGGAATGATATATTATCCTATAAGCCTTTAATAAACATTGGGAATGGTTTATGATAATCCTTACAAATAACCAAACAATATAAATGTTCCACGAAAATATGAGGGTTTTATTAATGAGATATAACAATTATGCTACCAAACTATCATTTCAATTTTATTTTTAAAGATTTTTATAAGAAACAGTAAACAATGCTTTTGTGTTAATACTTAAAATGATTTTTTTTTAATCAAAATGCTTACATTTTCGTCGGTTACATGAATCAAAAACATCTTTTCCAGTTAAATATTTTTTGCTGAAAATTAAAAATATTTAAAAAATGATTCAAGTTTATCGAGGTGAAATTAAACTTAATTCATTTAATAAGGTTTAGAGTTCAAATATTATTAATGAAAAACGTAATTATTATTTTTTTCACTAAAAGCGCTCCGTTTGAGCATGCACGTTAATCAAATTAGGTATAAATGAGAACTATTCATTTTATAATAATAATACGAATAAGCTTTTGAAGTACTAATAGAATGTTACTGAAAAATAAAAGAATAAAATCTGTTTTGTATGCTGAGAAAAAATTTGCTAGGATAGAATGTTAAAATAGTGATTCATTAAGATCTAATTATTATTTGACAAAAAAATAAAAAAGAATGTTTAATTCTTTTATTTTTAAGAATTGCTTTTAGTTTTCAAGTGCAATTAATTACTTAGATAATTGTATATCATGAGTTTGTTTAAAAATAATTTTAAAAAGTTTTCAAAACTAAAAAGTGAAAGAAAATCAAGAAGAAGTAATTCTAGGAAAGGAATTAATTTTTATATAAAATTTGAAATGTATTTATGTCATTTGAATAAAAAATTTAAAATAAATTAAAATATTAAATTTTTAAGAGAGTAATTAAATTATCTAAAATTAGATAATAATTTAAAAAGTTTATATTTTTTAAATTTGTATGTATTTTTTTTAAATTATTTTTTATTATTGTAATGTCAAATTGACTAAGATCAAAATATTGTTGATCGCATGAATTATTGATTTTTTATTAATATTAATAAGAATTATTTTTTTATTTAGATTATTACAACTATTTTATTATTGTAGATGATTGTTATTTTGTATTTATTATTAGTTAATATTTTTTTTTACCAACGTTACTTTTTGGCTAATGCTTAAATTTTTTTATTAAATTCTATTTTGATTATTTTTTATTACCTTCTAAGTGATTATATGAATATTATTCTTAGTCAATAATTTATTAGATTTTTTTTCAAAATATTGACCATAAAATTTCAGTCATGTTTTAATTACTAATAATGTTTTGAAATTTAAATAATATTTTATATAATTAATGTTTTATTAAAATAAAAAAAATTAAAATTCTATAAAATGAAATTATTTATCTAAACAAACTATTTTTAAAAGAAAATAGTTTAAAAATGGATCTATTCAAATTTAATATATTTGAATACCTTAAAAATTTGTGAAACTCCCATCCAAAACACAAGGTCAACTTTTTTTTCACAATATTATTTGTTTAGTAAAGATAGGAGAACCATAAATCCTTACTGAAATTTCATGAAGTTTGAATCTGAGAAAAGAAAAGAATGAGAGAGAGAAAACTTGAAGGAGAGAAGCAGAAGATCTGAGTTCATATTGCTACAACTATATACACACACACTTGACGTGCATGTTTACCGTAGATATACATGCAAAAGGAATCAACACGTTATTGAAACCTAAAAGTGCTTAAATTGTTGTAAAAACAAGGAATTGTGTCTGCAAAAGTGCTTTTGGTTTACCTCACAAACTGTGGTATGTAATTGTATCCAAATGCTTTAGGCCAAGAAGAAACAGAAAAATAAACCTATAAGCTGGATCACTTATTATGAAAAAAAATGTCTATAAAATTAAAAACGAAACCAAACATAAAAGCTTGGTCGATCTTATATCTCATTCGTACCAGTGCCCCACTGAATCAATCTGGTGATTCTGAATTGAGTTTGGAGAGAAGGGTAGTGAAAACTTCTGATCAGTGGGGACATAAGGAGGCTGAGAAATGAGATTGGTTGAGGCATATGCACCATTGAATTGTGGATTATTCTCTTCTTGGCTACTATTACTATTGTTTTGTTGGTGTTGTTGAAGCCTTTGTTCAGAACGAAGTTGCTTTGGAATGTTAAGTTTTTCTCCTTCAATCTCTTTGTATTTCTGAAGGTAAATTTTCAAGGGTTCAACGTAATCCTCGAAGCCTAGGGTTGTGATGGCCCAAATGACATCGTCACCATTGATGGTCTTTCTCTTCTCCCTCTGGCATTTGTCTGAGGCTTCTCCAGTGACGAAGCTGATGAACTCTGAGACACACTCTTGGACAGTTTCCTTGGCGTCCTTGGAGATTTTTCCATTGGAAGGAATAACCTTTTTCATGATTCTTCCCACGTTGGCAATAGGGAGAAACCGGTCTTGTTCTTTGTTATGGTTATTGTTGTTGTTATTATGGTTGTTGTTATTGTTGTTGTGTGAGGTTTGGGTGGTGTTGGTGTTGGTGTTTGTGTTGGTTGTCTTTAAGCAAGGGCTTTCTGGGCTTCCTGAGTTAAAACCATTTGGCAAAGTGGCATGGCTCTCATCTTCCATCACAGATTAAGGTTGAGATAAAGGGAATGAAGATTTGGATATTTATTAGTTAATTATGTTGCATAATACTGTATAGATAAACTGAAAGAGAGGCATAAAAATAGGCATGCAAGAAGGGTTAGGACAAGGAAAATTCGAAAACAAAAAAAAAAGGGTGCTGTGGATTTTCACCAATCAAATCCACCGGACTCGCTCTAGATGTTAGATTACAATGCTATTATTGACATCCAAAACTCTCTTTCTTTCTTTGTCTTCTTACATTTATATGATCAACTATTTGTATTATATGTCAAAATATCAATTATATATATATTACATCTTCCAATGATATCAATTTTAAAAATAAATATTCTTTTATATAATAAATATGGACCAGAGTGAATGTCAATCACTTTATATTAATCAGGTTAGCAGTATTTTTATTGGTAAACTTGTATACATTAAAGATGAAGTCTATAGTCAAACACATGCTGCTTTAAAATGAGTTTAGTGTAAGAAAAAGGGAGAAGTTGTATTATGATAATGATGAAACGATGGTGAGTTTGAAAGATTTTTGCTACTCAGAGACCTATTTAAAACAATAAACCAAAAGGAGGAGGAGAAACTTATTTCAAAAACAAATTGTCAAATCGGGATACATCTTACTGTGAGTAGAAAAATTATTGTGTACAATTTCAAAGTTGGTAAATGATCACAACCATGACTTTGTGCCATTGGAGCAAAGACATTTGTTGTGACATCAAATGTTGTGAAGAAGGAGATATAAAAAGATACATGGTCATTTTTGGTATGAAAGTTACAAATATTTGGTGTTATTTTGGTGAAGAGGTAAGGAGATTTGATAATTTGATAAACCTGGTATGACATGTATAATTATATATAATTGGAAACTGAAAATAATTGAAGTTGGAGATGCTCATTCTTTGGTAAATAATTTATAAAGTAATAAACACAAGATCCTTTGTTTTATTATAGTGTGTAACTAAACCAAGAGTCACTTGACTATATGCTTTGAGAAGATCGTAGATCCAAAATGGATTATGATTGCCTTAGTGATGTTGTAGTATTTGGCTAAGGATGTTAAGTCATCTTTTGACATAATTGTAACGGGAGATCATAGAATGCATTTTGCATATACCAACATCACAATTCAGTAGTATTAATTAAAGCAGTGTAAATAGTATATTTGTGAGCTCTCACACATTGAATACCACGTTATTGTAATAGGCAAAGACATAACAATACTCTAAATTCTTATCAGATAAAAATAAATAATTAACATTTTGGATGTCTTTATTAGACAAAATAAATGAATTTTAGACATTTTTTAAATATTCTTTGTTTCGAGAATTTTTTTATTTCTTTTGTTATGATCGTAGACTGATGCTTGTTATAAAATATAAGAATAAATCACATAATATAAAAAAAAAAGTTACGAAGAAAACAAATGCGGAAGAAGCATGATAAGAAAGAAAAAATAGTTTGAAGCATAAAACTATCTTTTTAATTTTTAATTGTCCTTTAAAAAATTGATAGCTTTTCAAAAATGAAATCCGCAAAATCAGAATAAACGAGCTAGGAATGACAAAGAAGAAAATTAATAGACATGTATAAATGAAACGCGATCATTTAATTCAGAGTTCGCTCTTTCTTTGTTGTAAAACAGAATCATGGATTCCAATTACAATGGTCGTTTTATTTTCTATAGGCAAACATTGTAAGACGTAAGGAATATTAAGCCTTCACTTCCAGTATTTGATATTTGAATCAACAACATATAGTAGCTGTCCTGTGTATTGAATGGCATAACTACCACCAACTATGGTGTATATCTCCTTATAACTTTCCCAGAATCTCAACTAATTACCAAAAACCTCTACATTTGAAAGAATATGATCAAATTTTCTTAACTATAGCACCATGTTAAAGCAAAAGACACAAATCGTAACAGGGATCAAAATTAGTTACCAAAGGGAAAAAAAAAACGAACACATAAATGCCTAACTAAAATGGTACATAAATAATGGCGGAAGTAAAGGTACAAAGAATTTTGAGCAGCCAAAACCCAACACTCATGTTGGTCACTTGCCAATAGCATACTCGAGTGTTTCGAATTCTTTAGGGCGCCACATAGACTTCTGGACAGATAAAAAGCCAACCTTATCTTTAGAGTAAGTCATGCGAACCTCCCACTGCATGGACTTCACCATAGCTTCTATCTCGTTAATGATCTCAGTAGTGTCTCGCACAATAAGCTTTCCCTCAGGCCTAAGAATCCTATCAACCTCAGCCATTACACCTCTCAAATTACACCTGCATGACCGCATAACATTAGTATATATAATAAATGTTACTGGTGATGAATGAGAAATGAAATAGTTGTTAGCACCTGCTCTTAATATTTGAAAATAGATGATCTGCATGAAGTAGATCATAGGACCTCGGATAGGTGCTAAATGATTCACACCAGTCATGATACATGCCAAAGAGACCTCGCTCATAAATAATAGGAAGCGTGTCTGGAGCATTCACTGAAACCACATTCATGACCCAAATATTCAAATCCTTCAAGGCAGCAGCAAACCTGTACCCCAAAAAACAGGTTGTCATTGTGGAAATAATAACAGTTTAACCTAATTCGAGAAAAATGGGAAACCAAATTTCGCTCACCCTCCATAGACTGATCTCATATCCATGACATTCCGCACATTGGACCACTTTATTCCGATCCCATTAAGATAAGAATTGGATACTATACGTTTCCAGTGTTCATAATCAACAGTAAAATCTTCAGGGGCGGGCTTTCCATATACTCCAACATGAGAACTTGTCAGCCAGTAAGGTGAGTTGGTCAATCTTGCTGGCCAACTTTCTGGCCATTGTGACCCACGTTCTGATGAGTTCACTGGTATTTTGTGCATGCAAGCTTGTAATGGAACGTTCCTGCAGCCAGAGAGATTAGACAGCAGCCATATACATTACACCTTTTTGGGTGCATAAAAACAAAATTGTGTGCAAATATAAAATCTAGAGGAGTAACTAAACCAAGAATAGAAAAATCTACAATATTTATATTAGAGTGAAAGATGAATATCAACAATTAACTTCGTTAGAAACTCCTTTTTTCTGTTTTTGATTTTTAATGAAAAATTGCTGATGTCTCAATTAACAAAGAAAATACCATGCTGCATTAGGATCGTCGGAGTCTGGACACATAGGAGGCTGATCATTAGATCGTTTTTCATAACACTCATTAGAATCTGGCTTCTTGTACACAGCTATACCAACTCCATTAAGTTTATCCTTGCTGATGGACACAGTTTCCCAGCACAATGCTTTTGTTAGTTTCTTCATTTCTGCAAATTAATTCAGAAAAAGTCAGAACTGATGCAGCAACATTAAAAAGCTTACTAGAGGCAGACAACGGTATATCCTTGTTTACCGTTCCATATTTCAACATCTTCAGCAAGCTTCTGGTAAATAGGAGTAGCAGACCATACAAAGAAACCACCAGGTCGCAAAACTCTGTTCAGCTCCAAAAGAAGTTTGCCACCTACACGTATACAAGCAGCAAGTCCAAAAAAAATCCAGTTAAATTTATATGAATTTTACATCAAATACACTCTACCTACAAGTTCTCTTAAAATCTAAATGCCCAAGCCGGGCAAGTACCACAACACTACGTAACATTTCAAGCTTGTATGAACAAGAATTCATCTAATCAAAACCAAAGTTAGGTCATTGCTACCTTCTATATGCCAAGGAACTCTACAGCGCGCACAATGGACTACATCAAATACTCTCCCAGGGTAGGGAAGCCTCTTTGTGCCCATCACAGCAGATATAGCTGGAATCCCTCTTTCAAGGGCAAATTGTACCTGAGCTTCGTGTTCATCTTTTGGTGCCAATGACATTGTTAGTACATCTCTTTCAAAGAGAAAGCCACCAAAGCTGGCAACACCACATCCAACATCTAAAATCACACGTGTGCGTTTGCCCCAAGCAATATCAGGTACAGACTGCAGCATCAAAGTTCCGTATGTTAAGTACAAAACTCAAACATCAAAAAAGAAAACATATCACGGCCACATAAAACATAATTGCTTTTAGTCATTACCATGTCCAAGTTCTCTTGTTATTGCTAAAGAAATTTATTGGCAAAGTTGAAATAGTGCTGATATTTCTATTTTGTTACATTTTGGTTGTCTCCAAGCACAGCATATATGCAAAGTTCATACCCTACCCGATTTTTCCACCGGGAGACATAACAAAAAAGTAACATTTGCAGTAGCCTTTTTTATTCTCCTGTAGTCAAAGAAGTTCAATGTAGAACCTCAAATCCCATATTACAGTAGTAACATTATCTTGTTTACAGTTCCAATCTATTACGGTTCCCCCAACCCCGAATAAGACATTGAACAAATTGCCATCGCTTATTTTAATGTCAATATCTAAAATTTTCTTTGCTATGGAGATATCAATATCAATGTAAAACGTCAGACAATTAAATCTGGTACCTGTCACCTAAGAAATGTCAATGTTAAATCAAAAGGAAGCATTTTGTGCCCTAAGTTTTAAATAAAAAGTACAGACATTTAACATCTAGAAAATCTAATAAGTTTTGTGCCCTAAAGTAACAGCACATACAATATTGATTTATGGGAACATGCAGCAAAATGTTCTCTAGATTTATATATAAAGACTCAACACTATAGTAAAAGCAACAAACAGTTAATCCTAACCAGAGCAGGGTATACACTTTACCTGTTGTATGGTGTCAATGTAATGAAGTGCACCGTGTTTGAATTGGGTTCCACCACCTGGAAAAGTAAGGTATTCGCCAGTTACTTTCACCCAATTCTGGTGACCCTTATATTCGGCAAGCTTAGTGTGTGGAACATTAGAATACCATATCTGCAGGAAAACAGCTTCTTATTTATTGAAAGAATAAAATTTTAAACGAAGAATGCAAACTGACGACCATTTGTGTTAATGTCTACCTTCTCTCTGCTTTTGGGCCATTCAATTGGGCGTTTGTATCCTTCAGGAAGAGCGACAAGGCAGGTAGGAGGTTCTTGGGGACATTGCCTTTCTCTGTGTTCGTAGTGTTTGGTGCTTGGAAGAGTGCTAATTGCTTTCAAGTTGTCGAGGCATGGAATGAAGTCAGGGCCAGCAGTGACATTGCACAGTTTCCAATCGTACCCAATAGACTGCTTGGAGGATTCTTGAGATTCCTTTTCATTATTTGACTTTGATGCCTGAGTTGAAAAAGAACCATTTTGTACGGTATTTTGATTCAGAAGATCTGACTGGGCCACAGAAGGCAATACGTCATTTGAACCCTGATTGTTGGCACTGTCATCAGTTTTCTTATCGGAATTTTCATCAGAGTCCTTGTTACCACTTTGTTCCCCCTTTTCTTCGGTCTTATCTGGTGTTTCACCTGCATCATCGGATTTCTTATCATCCGAATCTGAATCGAACTGCTTGTTATCATTTGATTCGGGTTTACTTTCAATCCCATCGGATTCATTTTTTTTACCATTCTCGTCGGAACCAGATTTATTCTCACTCTCATCAGAATCTGATTTCTTCTCGCTGTCATCAGAATCTGATTTCTTCACGCTCTCTTCAGAATCTGGTTTCTTGTCGTTAAAATTTGAATATTGATTTTCTGTTTTTGTATCATCAGAAGGTTTCTCTTCAGACTTTTCATCCGATTTATCTTCTCTTTTTTCTGGCCCGTCAGATGTTTTATCAGGTGTGACACCAGTATCCCCTTTTGTTGCATCATCAGACAGATCACCCTGATTATCTTCAAACTGTTGAGAACCTGTATTAGAGGGGTCAGTTGCCTGTTCTTTCACCCCACTCTGATCCTGCCCCTCATTCTTATTATCCTGAGACACATCTACGTTTTGCACAGGCACTACAGACGACGACGTCATCATCCATATACCAAACAAGCAAAGAGCAACAAACACGACAATAGTCACTGTCGAAAGGTAACTAGCCGGCGATCGCTTATTATTATCTATTCTAGTATATTTAGCTTGAGCCATATTGTTAGAGGGAGCAACTGTTCACAGATAGTTTAGACCTGGACATTAGCAAAACAACAATTAGACACCATCCCAATTGTTAGCCATGGATCAGTAGTGTTAACACTCAATTGCCAATATCCATGCAGTTAGACGACAAAATACATACATAACAACTCAAACGAAATCAAATATAGAAAGCTCACAAATCTGGAAGCAATCACAAAAGTTGGCAAAAACATAAGGCCACGGAATTTCTTCATACACGACATTGACATGTTATAACTTGTGAGAGGGTCCAATAAATTGATTCCGTTGACGACTGTCGTCGAAGCCTTGCACAATTCAAGCGGAAACACACAGACAGACAACGAGATGCATGTTTCTCTCTCCACCCGAAAACATTGCCTCACAAAGTAAAACGACCGGATCTAACAAATTCAACGAACGAGAACGAGCTTGAAAGATAAAACAACCAGGAAAAAAAAAAGAAAAATAAATCAACAACGAAAATTCACTGCCAAGAATTACGGAACCGACAGATTTCAAATTTTCAAGACATTCAACAAATTGAAAAAGAAGCAAAGACGAGTTCAACTCAAATCAACAACACTCGCGCAGATCTACTCTGCCGGAAAAAAAAATGCACCGATATAGCATAACGTCACACAAATGCATGCTAGAAAAAAAAAAAAAAAAAAAAAAAAAAAAAAAAAAAAAAAAGAGAAGGAAAAAAAAGAAAAAAAAAAAAAAAAAAAAAAAAAAAAAAAAA